>FUFK010038818.1_pt1 | contig 48104 bp, 56 predicted proteins | sample 1021851 | NCBI WGS metagenome assembly FUFK01 (sample SAMEA51879418, study PRJEB19060) | metagenome
TTCTTATCTACATCTACTGCCATTTGATCTGTCCAGTATTGTACTGCCATAGACAAAGCATCTAGTCTATCATCATGGGCTAACGCACCTCTGTCTTTAGTAAGACGAGACATCTGATAGAATAACATATACCTTGTACCTTTTTCTACAGGATACTTTTGTATTGACTTATAGTCAGTAGATATGATACTCTTGTTTACTATAAGTCTATGTTGATTCATTACAGGTTCTAAGGAANTAACCATTCTTAGTTCTTTCTGAGTATTAGATCTTTCTTCTTCTATAGTAACAGGATATATTTTAGTAAGGTATGGTTTAAATAGTTCACTAAACATACCATCACCAAAGTTACTTTCTACTTTGATAAGGTTTACTTTGTGTTTCTTAGCGAGTACTGCAAGTGACATGAGTACGTTCTTGTCATATCCTCCTTGGAGTCCACCACAGTCTAAGACATAAAGATTACCGTTAAGCATCTTAACTATAGCAAAGGCAGTCTCATCTTGTCCTCTACCAGCAGGATCTATTGTCATAACACTACCAGTGTAGTTTATCCAATCACCTACAACTTCTAGTGGTTCATGAAAGTGATCTCCTGGTAGACCAACATTAGGTAGATCTGTAATTCGTTTCTCTGTACTCTTGGTCCATATAGGTTTCTCTGGAGCTTTGTCTGTGTCCAGGTCCATTATAATCAAATCGGAAAGTTTAAGCGGATATCTGTCTGCATCACTCAATGATGTGTCTAGCATGAACTGTAGGCTAAATCCTGATCTTCCGTATGACAGTTCTCTTTCTGTCAGGTCGTCTTCATTGAATCGTTTTGGGTCCGTAGGTTCATTGACACAAAAAGGATTACGATCAAGAGTATCCGCTATAGTTGGGGCAAGACGATTGAAATACTTCTCTCGTTGCTTTTCGGTAGGATAACGTGAAGGCCATATACGAACTTGGTATCCTCTTTCGGGTAAGACCTCGTATAGACTCATTTCAGTTTGAGGTGTACCTAAGTACAATATCCGTCCCTCTGGTTTTAGTATAGCATCAAATTCCTTTAATGCTTCAGAGATCTTGTCTCTCATAGTTTGAGTAGCAGAGTTGTTAGGAATCTCTATATCGTCTGCTACAATAAGATCTGCACGACTACCAGCCAACTGACCTGTAATACCTACAGACTTTACAGAGGGACTATGAGATGCTTTAGCTGGACCNACATCAAAAGAAATCTTTGACATACGTTGACCCTCCCGTGGACGGAGATGGGCAAGAAGGGGCATTTCGTTTATCAACCGTTGCGTGAATGTGGAGAAATCATCAGCACGGATCTTACTGGCACTGACCACCAGTATCTTCTTCTGTGGGTCCAACAACAGTGTGTGACAACAATAAGCACTTGTAATATAACTTTTNCCAACACCACGNAANGCTTCGATTACACTACGTTTANTATCTGACTGTAGGTATTCGGCTATATCATATTGTATTGGAGTAGGCTCTGGAAGGTTTAAATGCCGCCATACGACAAAAAGAAAGTTACGGAAGTCTGATAACTCAGGTACATTCATAATATTGTCTCTCCGTCCGTTGTATGAATAACTATATATTTATTCTTGACTTAGGCATTAACCCTAGTTCATCGACACATACATCAGCTAACCTACTATATTCATCTTGCATAGGTTTACCTGACTTCTTTACTATATCTTTGTAAGTATATAGTTCTCTAGTTTTATCTAATATACAATCACACACCATCCCATTAACTTCCTGGGTTTGTGGACTTTTCATGTTGGCCCCTTGAAAACATCCCATCCAGAGCAGTCTAATCTGCTGTGTAGTGAAAGAACCCTTTGTTTTGATACCCAATGTAGTAGAGGGTAAGAACAGGGCTATGATGAGGGCTGTATGAATTATTATATGTTTTATCATTCTTTTGACTTTATTCCCAACCCATGTCGTACAGGTTTACGTTTAGTGTGCTTACTCATAATACGTTGCACTTTTTTGAGATCAATACTAGAATCTTTAGGTTTCAATACAGTCAACACACGATTCTGTAGTGCTCTACCTGTAANTTTAGGTTGTACTTGTTTTAATTTTTTAATATCATCAGGAGTAAGATCTACTTCTTTAATAAGTTTACTTAACCAAGATTTCATATACTTTCCTTACCATACTTAGAATCAACATCACGTACAAAACTTCTCATGTAACCTAGAAGTTCATCTGCATCTTTTTCATCTAAGTATAAGTTATACATTAGTGCTTCTTTGTCAACTAAGTAGTCTTTAACCTGACCGTACTTCATTTCATGTTGATTTAATAAACCAGTATGACACATGAAGATCTGATCTTCCTTTTTGTCACTTTTAGTACTAGACCAGTACGTGTAGAATTGACTATGAATCCAACGTGAATAACTCATTTAACACTTACAGTTCCACTTGCGTAATGCTTTGTTAATTCTTGAATCTGGATCTCTTGCAGTTTTAGCAGAGGTCAACCTACGTTTCATACCGCACATACGACTACAGAAAGACTTCCTACGTGCTTTACGCTTGCCTTTTGGATTCTTTTCTGTTACTGCCATTTTGATGTTAGAACCTGTAGCACGATTATACTTCCTAACACCTGCACGAGTAAGCCCACCTTTTCTACTTCGGTGTTTTCCTATTTTAAGAGATACGTTTTTGCTCATGACTTTTTCTTTATCTTGAGTCTACTACGATACCCTTTAATGTACCGTGACAGTTTTTTACGTGCACTTTTTGGTTGTGGTACGTTCTTACCTGTACCTCCTCCCTTTCGTTTAGCCGCTGTAGTTCTTGCGTACTCTGAAGAAGACATATTCTTTATGACTTTCTCTGGAAGATATCTTTCACCTGTTTTCTTGCTAGGCTTACCAGACTTTGTTCTCCATTTTTGTTTTGACCACTGAGAAAGTTTATTAGACTTCTTCTTGCCACCAGAGTATCCACCTCCTCTTTGTTTGTAGATTTTGACTGCAAGTTGCATTGCTCTTGCTGAGTGTTTACCACCCATACGTCTTTTAGCTTCTGCTTTAGCCGACTCCCATAACTTGGGTTTTGTCTTAGTTGCGGTACTCACATTCCTCCTCGTATTTCTATTAACTTCTTGTCTTTACAGACACAAGGATCTTGGTTACATACTTCGCATATGTTGTCAACCATATTACGTTCTCTCATGCCCATCGCTCGTTGGTAACTAATTCTTTGTTCACGTTGTTTAAGAGATTCTTGTTTCATCCGTAGGAAATGGTATAGAGTCAATCAAACTTTTAAGTGGAGTATTATCGACAGGTAACGCTTCAATATTATTATCTTTAAGAAACTTAACAGCAACTGCGAGATCCGCAGGTTTAGCTTCACCACTCTGTATACGATCAAGAAGTTCTTGAGCTACAGCAGTATGTAATGTAGACAGTGTTTCGTGTGGAGATGCCATGTTATTTTTTAATAGAGTTAATAATTTTACTAGCGTGTTTAGCTCTACCTCTTCTTCTTAACTTAGTAAACTTTTTGTTTTGAGCCTTACCAACTTTTTTATTTCCCTCTAACATTTGAGGAACAGTATGATAAGCTTCATAAAGTTCTCCTATAGGACCAAGACCTTTTTTTAAGATCTTCAATCCTACAGAACGAACTTTTGATGCTGTACTAGGTTTCTCCAAAGCCATGGACTTCTTCATGTTTTTGACAGGAATCTTAACAGACTTTCTTGCATTGGCAATAAGCTGTTTACCTTTGTTCACTGAACCTAGTATTTTACGGGCCGACTGTGCTAACTCTTTTTTAGAACCNTTGAGTTGTTTTTTAGTCTTGACACTTTGAGCAATACGTTTAGCACTTATGTTAATAGGAATACTTAGGTCAGCCATAGACGGTGCTTGGTTTCCCATAGCATCTATTCGTTTNTGAATACCTTTTGGTGATCCTATAGAATCNTTTTTACCCATAGAGGTAAATAAACGTATCTTCTTTTTAGCCATGTAGACCTTCTTGATATACAGTCTTTCCGTTATTCTTTACAGCAGTCATTGCCTTTTTTCTGTTGCTACCATCACGATTATATGATACATGGACCCAACCACTGGTAGGTTCACCAGCAGTATAGAACTCAAGAATCAGTTGGTCAAAGTCCAAGTTGTNGTTAATCCATTTAGCTAANTCAAAGTTATCTACAGCAGGACANTCNATATCTGCGGCCATACCTAGAACGTGCTGTGAGTTATCGCTACTTCCTATCTTTCGGTTTAACTCAAGTACACGTAGCCCAGAATTAATATCGACTCTACCATGTTCATCACGGATGGGTTGTAGTACACAGTTTGTTAGGACAACAAGGTTAATCATCTGCTCTTTGTCAGGATTGTTATCAATCCCGTGTCGCATAGCAGTTTGACTTTTAGTCAACTCTTTGAGACTAAAGTTTTTACTTAATTTCATGCTAATTTTTTACTGGCGTATACTTTAAATCTTTCTTTATTTACCTGTATTTTAGGATTTTTACGTAAACCTCCTCCTGGTTTTTCGTAGTTTAATTCAGGTTGAGGTTTAATATTATCAATAGACTTAATAGGTCTTCTGACTCCTCCACGATATTTTTTAGTAGGAATCTTTAAACCTTCCTTTAAAAACTTTCTTCTCTTTTCTGCTCTACGTTTCCCTCCTGTTCTAAAAGGAAGATTAGTGATCATATCTCTTTTACGTTCTTTATGTTTTTTAAAGAAATGATAATGATCTTCTAATCTTTGAGTATCTTCTTCATTTAGTTTCATTATCCTAAGAACTCTTTAACAGACTTAAAACTATTTTCAGGCATTTCATCTACTACAGCATCTATCATTTTTATCTGATCTTCACTAAGGTTATCTTCCATAACTTTAGCTACGTGTTCTTTAGCTAATGATTGTGCTTGATCTACGACTAACGATTGGATTACATTAAGGAGTAACGNTGNNANCATTTGCTTCTTCTNTNGGTTTNTNAGGTTCAGGNTTATGTNCTGGTTCGTCATGNNNNACTTCAAACCAGTGTTTGCCTAACATTCCGATGATCGGTAAGAATGCACCGAATGCTAAGTTAATAAGGTCTTTACTAGACTGAGCTAGTTCGTCAGGCTTATTTACCATAGTAAATACTAACCATCCGAATAGACCAAAGGCAAGTAACGATATAAGAAATCTTGCCCAAAATCTAAGTTTCATTAACTGTATATGTGGGTCATCCTTGGGTTTCCCACCGTTTTTTACAGTTGTTTTCTCTGTTACTGTTTCCATCACTTCTTTGTAATCTCTTTAATTGCTTGTGTATTGGCTTCCAATGCCAGCTTGATCTGAAGAATAGCATCCGAGGATCTCTCGATCATATCCAAGAGTCTNCTATCGTGCTCTTCGTCTTTNTTCCAGAACTCTTCTCGTTCTTTCTTTGCTAGTTCACTCTGATACCTAATGAACCAAAATGCAGCTATGATGACACAGGCTGGTATGCCTAAGTCCATAACCATCTGATATAATGTGCTTACTTCTGGCATAACTTCTGTTGCTTGTGTTGGATAGTTATAGTATTGATCCGCTGGGTTTGGATGGTGACCACTCATAGCTGTCTTCCGTTTATTTTATGTGTAGGCATAAATAACTAAAACTCCCCCCAATCCAGATCCTCCATTTCCAGAACCAGATGCACCTCCCCCACCTGTTCCGTAGACATGTGCATTTTCTCCGCCTCCAGAATTTTCTAATGCTCCTGAGCCACCTTCTCCCCAATAAGACGCACCTCCTTTACCTCCAGTTTTTATGTTAGAACCACCATCTCCATATTCGGTATGTCCTTTTCCTCCTTTTAATAGAAGACTTGATGCTGGCGCATAAGCACCTGTACCTACTGCTCCAGATGCAGTACCAGATGCAGTACCATTACCGTTGCCTCCATAACCCCCTCCTGCTTGTGCTATATAATTACTGGAATCAGTACCAAACCATGATGAATCTCCACTGTTACCTGAATTAGCACCACCATGCCCAACTGAATAAGCAATTGTGCCTGATCCTGCCGTAATCCCAGCAAAATATGACGATGAGGATTCAGTCACATAAGCTATCGTTGTTGCTCCTGCTCCACCTCCACCACCTGTGTCTCCACCGCTACCCCCTGCTCCAGCGCCTCCTCCTGCTGTTAGAATTATATGCAAAGCAGTGCATCCTGCAGGTTTAGTGTAGTTTCCTGTACTGGCTGAAGATGTTGAATCACATGCTACATAAGTAACCGAAATCAATCTGCCTGATACTCCAGAAACACCACCTGAAAAAGTAACATTTCCACCATCTGCTACCACCATCACATCAGTACCACCATCTTGTAACTGCATGATGTTACCAGAAGATGTACTGTTAATCTTTAGTCCAACATCACTACCAGCGTTGTTGATTACTGTTGCATCACTTACTACAACCTCTGTATCAATTGTAGTTGTTGTTCCTGAAACAGTAAGATCACCCGATAGTGTTAAATCTGAAAAGCTAGTAGCTGATCTGTGTCCTAATAAAGTCGCTTTAGTTGTTGCCATGTTTACTCAGGTTTCGGGTATTTAGCTTTAACTGCATTACGTTTATCTATGATCGCTTGCTTGTCTTTTTCATCGTACAAAGCGACTACTAATTCTTGGATACTGGGGTATTCTGCCAAGCGGTCACGTTGGTACTGAAGTGCATCGTATTCTGCTTGTAATTCTTTTAACTTAGCTTGGATTGCTTTTTCAGTTGGTGGTGTTTGCCCATCATCAAAACTAAATTTAGAAATCGGACCATTTGACGGACCTGACATCTGCCCACCAACTAGGGCAAGAACTGCTTGAAAATAGGTCATGTCAATACATCTCCTTTGTATTCAAAAATTGAAAGTGTGTTTGGCCTATTTGAAGTTTGTGTAACTCTACATGTAACAGTTACGTCTGCCAATGTTTTAGAAGCTAAACCTAGATAATGAGTGGTGTTTGTTGCCACAAATGAACCTTGAATTAAGGTAGGAATATAACCATTTACACCAGCACTAGAGTTTCCAGTCAATATCCTACCTATCACCATCTCATTTAATGCAGTCCCTAAACTTGTTGCATCTTCTGAAACAGCAGATGTGCTTTGATAAGCTGTTGCTATACCCCTTCGTGTACCTGTATTTTGACCATTTCCAAACGCTTCCCATAAAAAATTCCATTGGAAAATTATTGTATTTCCAACAGTACACGAAAAAGATTGATAATTTCTTACTGCTTTTAGTGTTTCTGATGTAGTGTCTTTATCCCCATCCGTATATTTATAAAATTCAGATTTTACTAACGTACCATTGGGGAAAGTCGCACTACTTCCAACCGTTCCGTTGAACGTACCAGTAGTAACAACACCCAACCTAGTAATGTTATCCTGAACTGTGTTACCTAAAGTTCCAGTAGTTATATCACTAGCATCTAACCCTGACTCAGCTTGTGAACCAAGGTTCGCCATGTCTCTAGCCCTACTCACTGGATTCCTCCGTTACTGGTTGTTCGGATTGTGCTTCTTCGTTACGCTGTTTTGCCGTTTTAACCCAACCCCTAGTAAACGCATCAGCAACTATTAGTTCCCTAGTAGCTGGAATTTGAACACCTTCGTCTAACGCACGTTCTGTGTAGATTTTTACTATCTCATCAATAGCAATTCTGCACCTATTATGTACTGCATTATCTATCCAATCCTGTTGTGATGCACTAGCATAACTAAGTGCTTTGTCTTCTGTGTCTGTTAAAGTAATTGTGTAATCCATTTTTTATCCTATAAAATAACCTGCAAATACATTGTAACTACTACCACCTGCAGCAGAATGAACTTCTGATGTTCCATCTGCTCTAATTTTTAACTCAACATAATCATTAGCATCTAAGTAAAACAAAGCTGAAGCGTCACCAAAAGTATATCCACTATATCCTTCTGTAATTCTTAATTCTCCTGAACCGTCAATTCCCTGCGATCCATTTACATGNAATTGCATTCTGATAACAGTCGAGCCTGAATTACTATTCCGAAGAAATGACCCATAAAATTGGTACCAACCTTTGACGGGTGCAGTAAATCTTCCTTTGTTAGTACCACTAGGTGTAAAATGATTACCTTGGTTAGCCCACGAAGCTACAGAATAAGCTCCGCTTGGGACTTGATATAAAGATGTATGTGGAGCAAACCCAGCAAATTTAGCAACAAATGCAGGATTATTGGGCTTTAAAACATATCCATGTTCAGTAATTCCAAACAGTTTTGTTGACCCATTATAAACCGCAAACTGTCCACTATCTGCATCAACTATTGTAGACCCATCATCTTCAAGAATATCTTCCCCAACACCTTTTACAGTAAAGGTGTGAGTAGTTCCTGAGTTCTCTGCTTTTACATTTAGTTCTGAATCCGCAGTCGTTACTTTTCCTGTGCTACTAATCGAAATAGCATCAGTATCAGATGCAGATCCTATATTTCCACCATCGGGTATTACTACACTACCAGTAAACGTCCCACCACCATCTTTTAAAGTAACACCATCAATTTCTACACCATGAGCAGAAGTCTTTTCTACAATATCATCAACCTGGATATTCCCCGTGTAAGCAACATTTCCAGTAAACGTCCCACCACCAACAGGAACAAAGTTACTATTGTCTAATGCACCTATAACTTGTATATGCACTATGTCACTTGCAGTAGCACCAGATGCTAGTGTAACAGTGTTACTTGTGTTTAAATTGTAATCTGAGGAATCTAGCAGTACACCGTTAAGAAACACATTGACTAAATCAGAGGACACATTATTAGCAGTAAATGCAGTCTGATTACTTGTAGCAGTATAGTTATATGTTGTAATAGTATTACTACCAAGACCTACATGACCAATACACTCAACTACATCAGCACTAACCAAAGCAACACCAGTTCTCAATTGTATGCTAGAACCACTACCAGTTTGTGTAAATGTGTAGTCACGAGTACCACTAGGCATTTCACTATGGTCACCCACGAGTTTGATACCATTTAAATAGACATCTACTCGTCCACCATTATACGATACGTTTAACACAGGGTCTGTGCTAGTTAGACCTGTGTATATCCTTCGGTCAATACCTACGTTATCCGNNGTAAATCCGATNATACCATAGTTATGTAAATCAGAACTCATGAAGTAATCTCTANGANAGACACCATAGCATTAGCAGTGCCACTTGATGAACGTAGTGCTGTAAGTTTTTCACCATTCTTTAGTACAAACTTATTGCCTCTACAAAATTCTATTGATGTATTTACTGGTATCTTGACCAGTTTTGCTACTTCGGTTTCAGTATTATCTGATGCTTTGTGCATTATAGTGACCTGGGTATCATCAGTAGCATGNTCATTTGATACTATAAGACCAATAACAATACCTACGTCACCAGAAGCATCTAAGTTAGTACCTGTGTATATCTCAGTGCTACTTGTGTTGATAGCTGATGTAACTTGATTATTAAATGTGTTTGCCATGTGTTATCCTAAAGCTATTCCCATAACGATTGCTGTTGATTCTGCATTGGTTGCTACTGTGTTNAGGTTAGATGCTCCNATAGNNGCTACTGNACCTAANTCATTATTTACTACAGTTATTGTGTTACCCATAGTGTTTCCGTGTGNTGAACAATAGTATTTAAGACTNTCTGGNGCATTTGCAGGTACTACAAATACAGTCTTTGCTCCTGCTTGTCCAAGAGTGCCTGATGAGGTAACCCCATTTGTATAGAAATTATCTGCACTATCTTTAAATAATAAACGATGATCAGGACTTGTATTACTAGCATCTGATTGATCAAAGGTATAAGTAAAACCTCTTGTCAAGGTAATAGCAGGATTGTTAGTACCATCTAATACAAATACGTTACCTGATCCTGGATTAGTTACTGTAACTGTGTACGTTTGTGATCCTGCAATAGCTCCTGCAACTGCATTCACATTAGTGATATTATCTTCTACTGTATTAACATCTCCTATACTTGCGGCTACAAGATTTACATTAGCAACTGCATCTGCAACTACATCTACTTGTGTAATATTTCTATTTGTGCCACTTGTTGCGGTTGTACTTCCATCGTATTTATTAACAAGTACATCTATTTCAGTAGCTTTTCCTGCCACTGTTGTAATTTTAGAACCACTTGTTTCAAGACCAGCTACTGTAGTTATTTCAGTACCAATACCTGAATCAACATCTACTTTCCGTACTGCATCATTGTTAGCTGTAGGTTGTCCAAGATTTTTAATACGTGTTGAGTTAGCATTCCAGACATTATCAGTATCTAATGATAGAGCATCAGTAGCGGTATCTACAGACTCTTGTGCCATGTGAAAAGTTTCACTAAAGGCATTATCAAGTTCAGCCTCAGTAAGTACAGAAGCACTTTGGAAGTCTGTAGCTAGTGTACTTTTATCAGGTTTGATTCTAATAACTTTAATGATAGTCCAAGTATCTAACGCAGGATACCCTGGATTATTACTATCAGAATCACCAAAGGCAGTATGAGTTTGATTTATTTGTACTTTTTTTGTACCTGTTACAATATCCCAAGGTTCGTTACCAAAACTACTATTAAGATTTGTAAGTCTTGATTTTTGAGCAGTGCTTAATCCTCCAGCATCATCAATACCTGTGTCAGTACTAAGTCTATAAATTCTAATACCGTTTATGAATACTTGAAGTTCTTCTTCAAAGTCATTCTTATAGTCATCTGTGGTTTTAGGAGTGTAGTCTAAACCACTGTAATCTATTTGAAATACTGTAGAAGCCGCTGTACTATATTCACCAGCACTTCCTTGATTCCCAGCACTAGTAAGTTTTGTGGGTAAATTAGTAATTGCCATATTAATCTAATTCAAAAAGTTCTGAGTACTTAGCACCACGTTTAATTTGATTTTCATTGTAGCGTTCTTTGTAAAATTTAGAAAACAAATCTAAATCAGTTTGTACTAACATATCAAGAGAAGTATTACGATATTCTGATATAACTTGTTTTATTTGTCTAAGTCTGGGATCTTCATCAGCATAGCCTTGAACTAGTCTTTCATCAGGATCTAACCCTGCTTGATAACCAGGACTTCTAATAATAGCATCTAATGTTTGTTTTAGAGTTCTTCCATTGATAGGAATGGTTCCCATTAGACGTTTCCATTCTGAAAACTGAGAATCATCTAACTCTATATTATCACTTATATTCCTAGATAATGAAGGTAAAAACTGTCCTAATCTAGCTAATTCATTTAATGTAGGATCATTCTTAGGTTTAACTACAGGAATACCAGTATTATACCCACTAGGCATTTCTATAACTTCTCCTGTTATCTCATCATACAAATCAGGCACAGCATCAGGATTTACACGTTTCATTACCTGATTATAAAAAGAACTTGCTTCTTTAAATGAACGATCTCCTGTAACCATAGATCGAATCTGTGTGGGAAACGAAGGAACAAAACTTGCTCCCATACGAGAAAAGGTTCTCCACATATCGGCATCTACATCGTCACTATAACTTCTAAGAGTTAAAAGCTCAAGTAGATTAGTAACACCTTGAAAATACGCTTTATCTTGTATACTTTCTTGAAACGCAATAAGACCATAGATTACTAAAGTATCTCTGTCTTCTTCTGGCATATACTTCATATTATCTGCCATGTTTGCCATAAAGGTCAAAGGCAAGAATAATGGATCTAATCTATTGTATCCAATCCATTCTCCTCCGACCCTAATAGAATATGGTTGATTTCCTGCTTTTACCCATCGTTTATTTGCATTTCGATTAGCAGGTCCAGCACCTGTTACTTTACCATCTAATACAACTGCAAGGGCCGATCCGTAGAGTACAGTTCCTAAAGCCATACGTCCACGTAACATAGCTTTCATTTCAGGATTACCTTCTAACATAACTTCTCGTATCTCTCTAAGACGTTTACCTAAAAAAGGTACACGATTCATTATAAGAGATAAAGGTGTTCTTTGGTATCCTCTGATAAACAAGTTTGTAGGTGTACGTATAAACGGTATGAACATTCCTAGAAAAGGGTGTTTACCTATAAGTATTTGCAAGCTTCTAGGAAAAGTACCTCTAGCAAGATCTTCGGTAAAGGTTATTTGACGTACAGCTTGTAATGATGCTTCATTTAGAGCTTTACCTGTATTAGGATCAAAGGCACTATCAATTTGATTATCTATAAACTTACGTAGTTCTTTACCTCGTAGTCCTTGTTCTACTCCAGCCATTGATGCTTCAGAGTATAACTTTGATCTATACCCAAGTTGTTTAAAGAACTCATCCTCTGATCCTAGTAATCGTAATGACATACGACTTACTTTACCAAGAAAGTTAATACTAGTTCCTGCTACAGTATCACTACGCATTCCCATCTTCTCGGCAGTAATCATGTGTCTAGGCAACCCGTCAATCTTAGTTGCCAAGGGATCAAGAAAGTTCTGTTCGTGATACAAAGATTTACGTGCCATTTTAAGAGCAGGAAGAAACTCACTGACCATTCCCTTGTAGTGAGTCATTAACTGTCTAAAACTAGCTTTCTCACCAGGAGTTAATAAGTTACCAACATACCGTTCCATAGGGTATATTACATTTTCACTTATACCAGATAGAAGGTTAGTAACATTAGTCTTTACATTTGCTAGAATAGATCCTCTAAATACTTCTCCTGCTACATCAAAGAATCCTGTTTTACGATAGTTGTATGCTTCTTTAAGAAACTTACTAGGATCTTTGTCAAACACTGTAAGACGTTCTGCAATAGCCTGTGCATTACCAGAAAGACCTTCATCCTTTAACATTTTCTGTAGTTTAAAAGGATCTCCTCCTGCTTCACCGATACGTATTCTACCTGCACTGACAGCACGAGCTGTACCAGTAATACCTGTTTTAAGATTATCTACAAGTTCCATCCATTGACTCAGATTGTTCATAAACTGAGCTTCTGCTTGTGGACTTGATGTATGAGTAAGAGCTTCTGCTTGTTTAGTAAGAGAACGTCTAAAGTTTTCAACCATAAGTTTGAGTGCTATAATGCTCTCATCAATCTTACCAGTATCTTTAGCTACTGCTTGAGCAAACTCTACTACTTGTCCTGGGTTGACTACACCTGACAACATATTGTTGGTAGTAGCCATAGCTTCTTCTGCTGTAGTATTCAAGGCTTTTCTTGATCTACCTACAATCTTAGGAACTTCTTCTTTTANNTTNTCAAGAGCACTTACAGTAGTTTCAGAGTCAAACTTTGTAGTATTAAANAAAGTTATCNTTTGGAGGTATACTTTNAGGATTCTTAAAGAACTCTTTCATTGTTGTAAGTTCTTTAGTACTAAAAGTAGTACTCTCTTCTACTTTAGGTTTAGGTTTAGTTTTCTTTGCCTTTTCAGTAACTTCAGTTATCTCAACAATAGAGTCTTCGTTTATTTTATTTATCTGTTCTGGAGTAGCACCTTCAGCTACAGCTTTGTTTAGTCTCCACTCTCTGCGTAGAACATACGTAAGAGGTTTAGCCATAAGTCTAAACAAACCNAAAGTAGCNGCATCAAGTCCTATAGACTCTATAGCAGATAGTACTCGTTCTTCTGTAATACTGTTTTCTGAATCGGATCTAAGGAGATCAGTAATCGGATTTTGAAGAGAAGGGTAGTCATCAAGGATATTAGATAATCGTGCTTCATAAGGTTCAAGACCAATAGCAGATGCTATGGCCCCAGGAGCAAGAAATCTACCAGTACGTGCTAACTTAGTAGTTCCTTGAAATACATTACCAACTTTTAGTAACTTACCTGCTCCTACAATACTACCAAGGAGACTACCTGCATCTCTGACAAATTGTCCTGCGGTAGTTTTAGGTTGAGCTACTTCTGGTAAATCATAATCAAATATAGCTTTAAGAGTTTCATTAGGAGTAATACTAACATCAGGATCAATAGTGCTTATACCAGACTGTAGAGCACCATAACCAAACTCTCCGATACCTTGAGCTAAGTCAATCCAATCATCAAGAAAATCTTGTCCTCCTGCAACAAGTCCAACACCNAGATCTTCTAGTTGANTAGGTTGATCAGGATCTTCTTCTTGTTNTTCTACTTCTTCAGAAGAACTACTAGTTCCTCTTATGCTTTGTAATAGTGCTGGATTTATAGTATCTTCATCCAAAGCATTATTAGCTAAGTAGAGTTCATCTAACTTCATAGTTTATTCTTTAGTATCTGGAGTGTTTCCAAAAAAATCTCGTATACCAACCCAGCGTTCTAACCAATCGTTTATATCGGTATAGCGTTCTTTATGGTTTTTAAAAAATTCTTTGTTCTGTTTCCAAAAAAGTATTAATTTACTTTCATCTACTGTACGTGTATAAGGATCAAAAACATTAATCTCAAATGCTTTTTCTATATCATTAACTGCGTCAACAAGAGTTTTTTCAACCTTTTCTGTAGTAGATAATTCTTTAGGAAACTCTTTGTTAAACCTTTGTCTTAGTTGGAGATCAGTTACATTATCTCTATCTTCTTTTTCTTTTTTATTTACAGGGTTGACTACGTTTTTCATAGTCCATTGACGAATACGTTCAAAAAAATCGGAGTATTCTTCGTCTGATTTTTTAGGGAACTCAGTCCAGTACTTAACAAGTTTTGAGATTTCTTCGTTATACTTTTCTTCACCTTCTGGTGCTCCAAAAGATAACTGACCGTTAGCATCAATACTAAATCCTAATTTATTATCAGGATCTACAGCTTTCGCTATCATACGTCTAATAGAACTAAACTCAGAACTATAGAGTCCACCCTTTTCTTTATAGTTTAAAGTATTCTCTGCTTCTTGTTTATAAAAACTAGCATTAGGTAGTTTATCAAAAAGCACTCCTTCTTTCAAAGCAAATCGTTGAACTTCTCGTAGAGCAATATCAGGATTATCTAAATTATCTACCCATACTTGATGAAGTTCTGTTATTTGTTCGTTGTTAGGAATACCTTCAGTATCGCCTACGTTCTTTAAGAAAGATTCAATGGTTGTACTTAGTCCTCTGTTTCCATCTAGTATAGCTCTTTGCACATACTTTTCTATTAATTTAGGTAACTGTATTTGATATTGATCTTCAGGTATTTGTTTAAGTTCGTTAGACAAGTCAACAAATAGTTGATCTTCTTTTGATAACTTTAATCGTTCTAGTGATTTATTCTCAAGATTAAACCTACGAGTTACTGTAGTGTATATACGATTGTTACCTGACTCAATAGCTTTATTAGCATACTCTGTATTACGTCCACGGTCAAACGAATTTATTAAACCTTGAAGTAACGCAGGTTTTTCATAGTCTTCTCCTAACTCTTCTAGTATGTCAATCATACTTTGATTAGCAGTTTTAGGATTTATACCATGCAACTGATAGCGTACATCAGGTTCTGAATTAACATACTCATATAACTCATGAGCAATCATTAGAGGACTAGAGTTTAGTGCCTGACCAAAATTATTTAAATCANTTTNTAGNTCTTCTTTAGTTATNTTNAAACTNTCANCAAACTCGTATACTTNTCTAAAAAACTACCTGCTTGTTCTTGTATTCGTGTACCGTTAAACAAAGGATCTTCTAGTATTCTTTTAGAAAAACCTACTAAAGTTCTATGATCTTCAGATCCAATACTTAGTTGTTTAGATTGTGACTGTAGAGCACCAGCAACTTTACCTAAGTTATCTGTACCAAGAACAGGATCATCATGTACTTCTTTTAGTGAACCTGTAGGATTCTGATAGAAGTAATTATTCATCCAGTTAAGAAACTTGTAGTCCTTGAAGTAGCCATTGACTTGACCCTTCATGTCCTGTTGCATATTGAGCACTGCATTGTACTCATAGTCTCTTGCTTGTTTCTCTTGGTGACGTTGCTGTAGTTGATTGATGATTGCATTCTGTCTAGGCAACAACTCTTCAGCAATAAGATCGGGAGCCATACCATCAACAAACTTACGATTAAAGTCTGCTCGATAGTTTTGCATCCAACGAGAAAACGCATCAGGAGAAGGATCGTTATACTCCTTTGATTTACGCCAATCTAACAGTGCGTTNTCACCAAATCTTCTACTCTCTACTCTNAGTAAACCTCGGTCTACCCCTTCTACATAGGCTTCACTTTCTTCACCATTGAGAACACCAGTAACTACACCATCACGTAGTTTCTTTAAAGTGTCATCACTTGCTTTAGATACTCTAAATATACCTTTGTTTATTTCTTCTTCTCTGTACTCTTTATGAAGTTTAGCAGAAAGTGGTACACCAGCTTCTACTAGATTATCTATAGCTTTAGAAAACTGTTCTGATTGATTTGTAATAATACCACGTTCTGGACTACCTCCTGTAAAAGCTCTTGGAACAGCAGTACGTATAACATCTTGTCGTGATAAACTTCGTATTCGTGGAGTCTCTGCCATGTTAGCTTAATGTTGAAATACGTTGTTGACCTGATAGTTGACTATCATCAATATAATAATCATCAACTCCTTGAACTAAAGTTCTATTTTGTTTAGGTTTGTATCCTGCTTGTTTAGCTGTAGCATAACCTTGAGCACTAGCGGCCCCTATGTTAATTAACTGAGAAGTTAAACTTGGTCCTTCTGCTTTTGGCATAGACTCGATACCTATTTGAGCTTGTGTTTGTGCATCTTTAGCTTCAAACCCAAGATTAGTTAGAGTGTTCTGTAAGTTTCTAGTAGTTGTACCAAATGTACTTTCTAAACGTGAAAGATTAGTCAACCCTTGTCTATTAACACCTAACATAAGGCTACCTAGTTCTCCTGTACCTTCACCAGTTAAAGTCTGTATCTGACCTCTAGCTTCAATTAGTTGTTTCTTCTGGTCTAACTTAGCATCAGCATACTTTTGTGCTTCTACATTTGCGGCTTCACCTACACGTTTTCTTTGTTCAGCTATACGTAAGATCTGATCTTGATAAACTTTTTGTCTAAGTTCAGCATTACGTTTATACATATCATTTGTTTTTTGAGCCTGTTCATTTTGAGCTTGAGCAGACATATACGCTTGAGCTATGAAGACTGCGGCATAAGCGGCTGGGTGACACATATTTTTACAAATTCATAAAAAGGTTTTTTACCTACACCATAATCAGGTATAAGTCTTATAAAGTGAAATCCTAAGAATTTTAACCATTTAATAGAAGGTCTATTACCAATGTGTACGTAGTTATAGAGTAAATAATAATCTTGTGATATAGTATTTACCCACTTCTTAGACTCTCGTATAAAAGTTTTCTGTATGTCAAATATAGAGTCTGACGCTAATAACCAAGGAATACCCCTCTGTTTGTCTTCAGGATCGACACCAACGCCAAACATACCAATAACAGTATCTTTGTATATAATACTATTACATTCTTGTCTCGACAGTTCTAGTGCTGTTAATAAGGCTTTTTCATTTGACAATCCTACAGAGTAACTTACTTCTAAACTATCTTGGTGTCGAAGGTTAGGAGCAAGTATAAAACAATCTTCTTCTTTACTGGGCCGATAATACGGCTTTGTCATACTCGATTAGATCTTAGTATCATATATCCTTCCCATTCTGCTGATTGAAATACGCAAGGAAGATGCGTGTCATTTTCTAGTTCTATTTTGACTTGACTAGATCTTGCTAGTACTGGTACTTTAAATGTACCTTCTTGTAGTGCTTGTTCACCTATAGTAGTAACTCCAACTGTTGAACCAGAGAATACTTTAGTTCTTGGTGCTCGGCCTTTGGTATCAGTAGAGCTAGACTGTATAGGCTTTGGTGATACTTTTACTTTAAAGAACCCTGTTTTGTTAAAGTTAAGGTTTATATTACGTAGTTGTAATCTTGCAGTATTAGCAGGTGAATCGTTTACCTTCATTACCTGTTCAGATACTTCGTATTTAAAGGTGTAAGGAATACCAGCAAATACACGCATAGTGCTATCAGGACCACCTTTAATTGCTTGCCAACGTGCTGTACCATTTTGTAATATTTGTGATAAAAGTGTAGAACTTAGGTCAGTACCAATTATTTCTCCTGTTTCTGCAACATAAGTAATACCACTTGCAGGTTCATCATTTGGAAACGCATCTGCTATAGATCCGTATAGAGGTAACAAAGAATCAGCATCAACTGTATCACCAGTTCCTGATCCATGTTTTAAAAGTATTCTACGATCTAGTAACACAGGTTGTCCATTACGCATTACTAGAGATGCAGGGTCAGTAGAAAGGTCTATACGTTCTAAACTTATCTTGTTACTGCGATTTATTAAGGCATATAGTTGTGAGCCTAGAAATGTGGTTGCTACTACATTACCATCAGACTTCCATACTGACCATGAACTTTGTACTTTTTGACGATCCTGCCAGTAATACCTATAGACGTATATATTTTTTCTTTCTTTACTTGACAATGCAACAATCATTTCTTCGTTAGAAGATGAAGCCATTTGTCGTATTTTACCAGGAATATACTGAGGTACATGAGCAGTAACTTCAACAGCATCGTTTTGCTCTGAGTTTTCTACAACAAAGTATTCTCGTAATCCTGAGAACTCCCCACGTTTAAATGGAAAGAATATATANTTACCTGCTGGTACTGGTTTAGCATCAGTAGANGTTTCAAANTGAGTAGATACGTCAATAGTAACTGACTTGGCACTAAGAGTTTCTCTAGCACCTACAGTAAACTGTTGCAAGTCACTAAATAAAATTAACTGTTCTTGAAAAGGAATAGCGTGTTGTAATATAGAAACTTGGTTATTACTTACAGCTACATCAATAGGATTACTATCAGAATCAGCTATAACTGTACTTTTAAAAAAGTTATTGTAATCTCCTGCTTGAGANAATATTACGTTCTCGTCACTGATAAACCCTAGTCTATTGCGGTGAAAGAATACATCACGTATTGTGTATGCACCACTTGAATATGTAAGAGGATCATACTGAGCAAAAGATGGAAATGGATTTGTAGTATCATCTCCTGCTTTACGTGCACTGTACTCTGCTGTAGTAAAATTAAAGTATACTAAATCATGAGTACTAGCATCTTTTCCATAGTAATTACCACTAGTATAAAAGTTACGTACCAACTGATGTGGCATCGTGGTAGCATCTAGTTGATTTCTACGGTCATTATCGTCATCTTGAGGAAACGTAGGTTGTGGTATTTCTTTCCATACACCATCTTGATAATTTACATAGTAATCATCTTGATTGTTATTTTTTTCTCCTTGTACTGTTGCAGTAACACGTTTTCCAGTGTAAGCAGGACTAATAGTTGTATCACTAGAATCTTTAGTAACTTCGTTATACAATTCTGGAATACTAGGAGGCAATGCGGCAAAACTTTTAGTGCCTTCATGTGCAACTATAGCACTGATAAATGCACCACCTTGTCCATCATCTACTTCTATACTAAAAGGTTTACTAGCATTGTATATATGAATAACTGAAGTTGTACCTTTTTTGCCTGATGCTACTACTGTTCCTGTATTTAATTTATCTTCAGTTTCATAGCGAACTACAAAACCTTCACTTGTTGGTAAGTTTCTTAAACCTGTACTTGTACTAGAATATCCTCCTATTACATTACCATCAAAATCAATTAAAGTACTTTTAGTAACACCTTTTGATACTACTTCAGCATCAGAAGGATCTTTTTCAACTCTAGGTTCAGTAGTACTGTTATTATTATCGCTAGTAATAGTATTTAAAGTTCCTGGAATTAAAGGAGATTCATCAAATAATGATTGTGCTACATTAATAGCATGAGTCGTTGCTTGATTATTTAATTGACCAACTTGTGAATCATTTAATACGTTACCACTTCCTGATGCCTTACTCGCTGTTGCTTGTTTTACAGTACCATCAGGTACTTCATAGGATGCTCTAAAAATACGATCATAATCATCAGGATTATTACTATCATACGTATCTTGATAATACACATTAACAGCAAACTTCATACCGTAGTCAGCACCTTTAACGTAGATAAGAGCTTCATACGGTCTAGTTAAAGTAGTACTACTACTATTTACCTTAATAGGGTACTGTTTGTTTGCTATGTATGTAAAGTCTGCAATAGTAGTAGCCGCAATATCAGTACTAGCAAAGGTTAATCCTTGAAGTACTCCTGAGTCAAAGTTAAGATAATCTACATTACCAGCAGAAAGTAAATCAGTATTTAATATACCACTACCATCATACACATTTACTTCAGTACCTATTGTTCCTGTACCATATCCTGTAAGATCAAAGACTCTTAACGAATTATCTTTAATAACTAAAAGATACGCTTCGTTTTCATCTCTTCGCATAACGTGCACAAAGGCATCATCCATTCCAGTAATAGTACCTATATCTTTTATATGGTGAAAACCTGGACGTTTTTCTAGCCCTTTAATAACAGACGATAAGCCATTTTCTTGTATTTCACCTTGACTTTCTAATCTCAGTGATGGAGGTTGTTGAGACACTCCGTTTACAAAATTAGGAATGGTACGAGAGATTAAACTCATATCTTGTGTGTGAGTGTAGAGTCTTCAGGATTTACAGTTGTGGAATGAATAGAGCGATCCAAGATACGGAAAGTGTCATAATTATCAAATATACTATAGTCTGCGGATTCAGCATTGTAATCCATGAGTTCTGATAAAGCCTGTGCTTCATCTTGTTGTTGGAATCCGTGAAGTTCAGATGAGCTTAGAACTCTATCTTGAAATATCCTAGCAGATCGTAATGCAATATATCTTCTTGCAGGTTCTGGCAGATCTTCAAAGTCAAGTTGTATGATAAGATCTAGTTTAATACCAGTAGTTTTTTTACTAAGATTAAATGTATTGTTTTTACGATCATATAGTTTACGTCCACGTTCTACTATATCTTCTTCTGAACTACGAACTAACTTAGTAGTATCTACTCGTAGTATGTTTGCAGGAAGATTAACAGTCCCATCACTACCAGGAAACAAAGTGTATTCTAGGTCAGTATTGAATACGAATCCTTTTGACTGTACTTCACGATTTACATTATTTATAATACTTTCTGCTAACTCAGCATCTTCAAAACCTGAAGCCAGACTATTTACAGGTGCTTCACCAATACTAGATAACATAGTATTGACTGCTTCTAAAACAGTAGTAGGACTTGTAGCCATTATATATAAAGGAAAAAAAAGGGTAAACCAGAGATAGTCTCTAGTTTACCCTTAGTTTAAAAAGGATTACCCTGTACCTTGTAGTAACAAGACACAAGCGGCTGGCCTCAATACGTTGTGTCCCATAGCGTATTTCGATACGGTTAGAGTACCTTGTCTAATGATTTGGTACTCGGACTCAACACTGAGATCCATGAGTTTGACAGTTGCGACTGCATCTTGAGTCATAACCATTCCTACTACACGTAGAGCAAGATCAGAAAGGTTGTCAGTTCCCATACTCGCAGTTGCAATACTGTCTGACGGTACGTTGTACTGACCATTTCTTGCTGACTCTCCAGAAAGAGGATCGGCATCAGTAGTAGCCAAAGCTGTACCAGCACCACCTGCTTGAGTAAACAAGTTACTGGTAAAGGTAGAACCACTGAAACTACCAAGATGAGGAGTAACTACCAAAGGCATACCCATGATGCTAGGCACGTTGCCTGAAAGAGGACTTCCAGTTCCTCCAACGTCCCTGTTAAAGATAACAAGATCGTTCAAAGGAGTTGTACCATTTACCTTAAACATATTAAAGTAAAGGTCAGTAGGAAGAACAACAACAGGATCACCAGGAACAGCTTTGTTCTCTAAGACCCTTTTAGCTTCAATAATAGCTTGAGCTAATTCTTTAGGATCTTGAACGTCAGCCGCAGGAGAACCTGTAGCTCCACCAATAAATACATTATCAGTGAAATCTTCGTCATCAAAAGCATCGTACTGCTGAATCATACCTGATACAGCGGCAACTTCTTTTTTATCACAAAGTCCTGATTTGATCGCAGTCCTCAAGATATTTTGATCTGCTACCTTGGCAAGAGCATAACCTGCTTCTTGAGTGTAGATAGACCTAATATCATAATGAGTCATAGCCTCGTCAATATTGGGGATAAACTGAGCATTGATCAGTAAATCATCAATAGAGACAATTCTCTCTGCTTGCTTTGTGGTAGCAGGAGTGATCTCATTACCAGGAGTATGGTAAGATGCGTTGCGAAACTTTCCTGTCATAGGAAACTGTGCAGACTTACCTTTTGAAATTGTACGCACTCGATGAATGGGCATCATCACGTTACGGGTCTGAAACGCTGTAAGTACTTCCCCTGCGTACAACTTGAGAAATAACTCACGAGTACTACCACTAGCGTTAGATTGACCCGATCTGGAAATATTACTATAATCAGTCATATTTATTACCTATAAAATGTAAAGTTAGAATAAAGATCGGATTCCGTGAAACACTCTAGCTGTAAGTTTCGTTCAGTGTTATCCTTCGCAAAGGGCAGAGACTAATTCTTAAAACTATTATATAACATCAGAATTATACAGCAACTGTTCGACTTGTCTACGATACGCAGGATCTTCTGCATAACGAGGGTCTTTCATTGCTTCGGTTACTTGGTTCAATGATTGAAACCCTTCAACTGAAGGAGAACCACCATCTCCAGAATAAAGGGCAGGGTCGCCATTAGCAAGGTTATACTGAGCTTGCAACCCTCTAACAGCCAGCATAACTTGGTTTATATTAGGTGAGTCTACAGAATCATTGAAAGCATCAATCTCATCTTGACTCCAATTGTCAGATGCCCAGTTTACTAATTCATTGTAGTTTTCTGTACCACCTACTGAATCGTGCACTGTCATCTCTAGTTGTGCTCCTACAGCTTGCTGACCTGCAAGCCAGGAATCTACAAGTGATGGAGGTATACCTGCATTTGCTAATGCTTCATACGCATCATCACTAAGTTCACCATTTTCTAAATACTCTGATTGAAACGCATTAAAGTCTAAATCTCTACTTGCTAAGAAATCAGTAATCTCTGTAGGATCTTCTTCTAGTTCTACAGGACCATCATCATCAACAGCATTATCTTCTTCTTCATGATGTTCACCAGAACCTAGTCGTTGTTCTAGTTGTCGATATGCTTCAGCAAGATCTTCGGGCGAGTCAAACTTAGAAGGCAACCATTCNGGTTTNTCAGAAACTTCTGGATTCTCAGATGCTTCTACTACATCTAACATTTCTTCTAAGTGTTCTGTAGTTCCTGCCGTAGGAACTTCTTCTCCAGTACTAATATTTACAGTATCTACCATATTAATTATTTAGTTTAAATGTCATACCCATGAAATCAAAAGTTTTCCGTCCTTCTGACTGAGCTTGTTCTTTAGCGTTCATATACTCTTGACGCTTTCTACGTCCCATCTCAGCTAGAGCAAGTGCTCCACCTACTACACCACTACGTTTATACGCTTTAGCTTTACCTCGCTTCTCTCCTACCTGACTAGCACGTTTTATTGCACGTTTTTTAGTAACTTTTTCTCTAGCCTTTTTAGTAACTCCCATATCTTTAAGNATCTTACCAGCGGCTTCTTTTGCAGTTTTAGAAGGNTTACGTTTNGTTTTCTTTTTAGGAGTATCTTCGACCTCTANTGTGTCNCCTCGTGCTGATGTTACTGTTGCCATTATCTTCCGTAAACTCTTTGTCGTGCTTTCTTAACTTGTTTCTTTTGTTCTTCTAACATTTTATCTTTAGAAGGTCTGTCACCTGACTTAGGAGGACTTACAGTAAACGTCATGCCACCAACTCTAACTGACTTTTTGTCTTCTTCTTTTGCCTTGTCAATAGCATTAATCATTACTCCTGCTACTGCCATAAGTCCTGCTCCTGCACGACCACCAGGAGTACGTGATATCTTCTTTAGTCGTTTTCTAATGTCACCCTTCTTGACTGTACCTTTTGGTTTTCTAGCGTACTGATTAAGAATACCTGTGACTTGTTTCATGGCCGCATCAGACAACCCTTGTTTTTTAAGGGTTGAACCTGTCTTGGTTTTCATACCAGATCCAGGTTTAGTTTCTGAAGAACCTTTAGTAAGTTGAAGTCGTTGACCCTTTTTTAAACCTAAAGGTTTCTTTGCTCTATCTTTAATAGCTTTTCTAGCTTTTTCTACTTTTAGTTTCTCAGCTACTTGGTCAGCAGTTTCTGGTAACTCCTCTTTTTTTATTCTAACAGGAGGTTCCTGAGATGATATACGTTTTTTAGCCATTACTGATTTTGTGTTTGTTGTAACTGTTGTTGCATTTGCTCAAGCATCTCAGGATTACCTGCTACGTCTTGTGCTATAGTTTTTGCTAATGGAGGTGCAGAACCTTTAACAACATCTTGCATCATTTGTTGTTGCATCATCTGCTGTCGTTGTTGTTCTATCATTTGTTTTTCCATCTGCTTCTCTTCGGAAGTCTTAATAAGACCACTTGTGTCTATACCGAGTGAAGCTCCAAGTCTGTCAATGTAGTCACCAATGTTCATCTCTTGGGCTATGATCTGTTGACCAAGAGGTTGTAAGTATTGTAGGAATGTTGCTAGTTTATTAAGATCTTGACCACGACCTAGAGCTTCAACACCTGTTACAATCTCAGGCTTTACAGTGTTCTTTGGAAACTTTGGCATCTTACCTTGTTTGGTAAGTCGTGCCAATAACAACTTAACTAGAGGAACTTGGAGTTCCTGGCTAAGTACACTATATACACCACCAAGAGCCATCTCTAGTTCTTGTGCTTTGTATCTAATCTCTTCTGCGGTAACTCGCTCTGCCTGTCGTTCTACAGACGAGTTCATTAAGAAGGCAAACTGTAGTCTGTTAGTCAGATACTGTAGCATCTCGTTAGCTACACGAAAGTCTGTTGACTTATTTAATTGTAGTGTGCTAACATCATTAGCATCTCCTGCAACAATAGCACCATTCGGTGACTCTGCAAGAGTTCTTAGTTTAGTAGTTCCGTTTGGCTTTACTAAAAATAGCACCTTTGCCGCCGCCGCTGACCCTTCAACGATAGCTTGACTAAGACCTTCAACGGATTTCAAGTCACCAATATACTCTTCTACAAATCCTCTTCCGTAGTCTTCGTTATCGATACGATTGAATCTAAGAGGAATCCAGGGTAACTGGTCTAGTGGGTACTGACCAAAACTTTCTTCTATTGGATTGCCTTGTATCTCTTGAAATATTTCGTATCGTTTAGCTTCTCTCTTGATACACGTAAAGAGGTCATAAGTTTTAAAAGAATCTTCTGCCGTAATGTCTACATACTTTTGTAAATCAACTGGTAATGTCTTGGCAGATAGAGTTTCTTTAACTATGATCTTAATGATGTTACCTTGAACATCTCGTTTGACTGTGTAACTATCAAGATGAAACACTCTCATTACACCCTTGTTAGGAAGATGTAATAAAGCGTTACCACCGACAATCAAATGCTTCAGTGCCTCGTAGATCGGAACACGCATAGCCTCTGCTTCAATCTCATGCAAAGCCGCACGTTCAATCTTGGCTAGACCCTCTTCTACTGGTCCTCGTTTATCTTCACCAATAAGATTAGCAAGATCAAAATCATCTATGATTAATCTAAAGAATGGACTGTTAGGAGGTAGCAATGCCATTAACATCTTGGATGCTAAGTTGTTTACTCCCCTTGCTCCTATACTCTGATAAGGTGTAGGATAGTCTGATGTATAGGTGTGACCTGATTCTGGTATTAACGTAGGAATCGTGAGTTTACTTGCTTCTCTCGCACGTTTGAGAAACGATTCTCTACTAGTTGTCATGGTCGAATACTGCTGTGCTACAAATCCTCCCTTGGTAGTTCCTCGGTCAGATATGGATACGGCTTGTACTGACTCCATATTACATTCCTAAACTAGTTGAGCTTGAGTTTTTTTTAACAATGCTAAGTCCAGTTCTTTTAGGAGTTCTAAGTCCTCTCTTGGACATTTTACCACCTTGTGTATTCTGACCTTGAGAATCTCCTTCTGCTTCTCCTGGCTTTTTTCTTTTTTTTCTACGTTTCATTCCCCCGAATCCGCTTTCACCTCCACTACCACTCATTGTAGTAGTACCACTTCCACTACCTGAATCAGAAGAAGTATTGTAGGGATCTGGTTGTCCTGCTAAAGTATACACAGCTTTAACAGGTGCTCTTACTAATTCAGTAACCATTTTACCACCGTGTTCTTCTGCTCCTTTTAATACTCCTCCTATTTTATCTCCGACATTTTGTGCATCTATACCTTCAGGAGCTTTACTTTTTACATAGTTTGTTGCTCTTTTAACAGAACTTGAAAACCAAGAGTTTTCTGTTAGTCCTGTCCTTGGATTTTTACTACGAGAAGCACCCATAGCTTTAAGCATACGTTGCTCATCTTTATTTACGTGTTCAAGCTCAGTATCCCCTCGTCTACCCATTGAAGCTAATTTCTTTTTAGCACTAGATAGAGTGTATTTTTTCTTCTTGTCTTTCTTGTACTGCTCTTTACCCTTCTTGGTATAAGCGTACTTCTTTCCGTTTAGTTGTGGCATATTAGGTTGCTATTTGGAGTCCAGATTTTTTGTTTCTTTTAGTGGGTTTGATTCTCATCCTAGCAGTGTTTTTCTTTTCTCTTCCTGTTCCCTGTTCTTTAACTTCCTCACGTTTTCCCTCTTCAATATCGGGAGTCTCTTTCATAGCTGAGTGTGCTTGAGGAGTTGGAGGTGGGGGTGCAACCATCGGTGTGGAAGGTGCACTAGTTGGATTCACTAAACACATTTTGATTTGTCTCTTCGTTATAGAGGTCTGTTAGTTTATCAACTACTGATCTTTGGCCCATGAGGTACGCTAGATCAGTAGAAGATACTACCTTACTCGGTAGTTTATCAGGAAAAAGATCGTTCAATCTATCTAATAAACTCTGCGATATATCGAATGGTATCTTCATAGCTGTTCTAATAATAGACTATAACTCACACGAATTACCAACACAAGCCAATTCTTGTGATGCTACAGTGTAGTCTTCTGATTCATATTTAGAGAGATCTTCCCATACTATAGAAGGTGTTTTAGAAGCAATTTCTTTGTATCGTTCTTTGTCACATTCCTGGTATGGTGCTTGTTGATATGAGTGTTCGCTGTAAGGTAGAAAAGATATGCCACTAATCTTCTCAAAGTTATTGAAGACCCATGATCCAATCGGTATCCACTCATCCTCTTTGACGGATATAGTCACACTAGGTTTGTGTTCACACCAGAACTCTTGGTACATCATCCACTGATCTAGTTGTCTCTGTGCAGACCATTGATCTCTTTTGATAGAATGTTTTGGTGACTGTACCGCAAACGAGAATACTGTAGTGCTGTCTGGTTTCATAACATCAGGTTCGTTTACTACACCTTGATCTATCAAGAACTGAGTCAACGGATCTTTATTGTCACCACGTACAGTACGGATGTAGTAATCACTGTGTCGTGTATGGATACCACTAGCAGAATCACATAGTTGAGATACTGTACCACTAGGTTTGATGCAAGTGATCGAAGCACTTTCGTTGATCCCTAGTTTCTCTGCCCACTCTGCATTTGTCTGTCGAGCTACAGTTCTTAATGTTGTCAACAACTCAGGGTCAGGATCAATAGTTAGTTTGTTGTCCATGATCCCTGTGAGTGAAACTCCAAGTAGTCTCTCATCTTCACAGTTCTGCTTCCAGGTTTTAGGAAGGTATCGGAAGTTGGTTAGTGTACTCTGCCATGTACCTAAGATCGTAGCAAGTTTTACCTTGTTGATCAAGTCTTTCTTTTTGTCAGTAGGTCTGATCACTACTTCTGATAGATTACAGAACTCTCTGGGCCGAAGGATTATTTCAGAACATGGATTCGTCCCGAAGTCATCTCTAGGCTCTCGGAAAGAGAATCGTTCAACTTGTTTTCTTGCATTGAACGCAGAGTAGATTCCACGTTCTCCACTCCTACTTTCGTAGAGGGAAGACCATTCCCTGAGAAATGTCCCTGTGTCGGGTTTGGAATGGTAGTTGGCACTGTTGTTTGCGAGTGCTCTGTGGGGGAACTCTTCCCACCATGCTCCTGACTTTGCGAGTCGCATCTGCTCATCCCCAAGATCACTGAGGCTAATAAGAGCAGACCTGCGAACACCACCAACCACCACGACTTCTGCTGTCTTTGTAACAATGTCGTGACATTCGATGGGTCTGAGTTTTCTTCCTTTGGCATTTTCAAATATCTTGCAAGTGAATAGAAATAATTTATTCAGAGGATCAGGACCACTTGCCCTACCTCCAAATGTTTTTAGTAACGCACCAGCAGGACGTACTTTAGACATATCCCATGTTGGTATCAGTCCTGCATAGAGCAAGCTGATCAACTCACGAAACGCTTTAGCCCATCCTAGTTTGCTGTCACGTACATCGATGCAAGTATCAGTTGGATGTAGTTCGTTTGGAACTATAGGTAACTGTTCAGTGTACTTAGATTCTACACTATATCCAACACCAGTTCCGTTCATAAGAACGTACAGGATCTCATCGAAGGAACGCACAGAGTCAACTGGAAGATAACTACAGTTGTACCCTGCGACATTCTCTTTTTGTAGTGCAGGTCCAGCGGTCATGAGACACCTCATGCTAGGCATCACATCCAGACCCAGAACTGCACTCTCTAACTCTGCTACAACGTCAGCATCATTTTTGACATAGAAGTTGTAAGCACAGTTTTCTTTCATATGACGAGTGAAGAAGTCGAAGTATCTGGCTACAGTTTCGTTCCAGTGTTCTCTTCTATTCTCGTCATAGTTCCATCGAGCGTACCTAGACAAGTGAATAAACTGTTGGTATTGACTAGGTAATTCAACCATTTGCTTCCTCCTTTTCGATCAACATATCAAGGTACACTCTTGCTTTCTTCAAATCTTTCACTCCTCCTTTATGTGGATATCGGGATACGTATTTTATAATGTTTCCTTCAACAAAGTCAAATTCATTTTTCATTATAAATTCTATCGGTTGAATTTCAAACCCTTCACAATAATGATTAGGGTTCCTAAGTTCGTCTTCAAACAGTTCTAGTTGTTCACTCATAAGGCATCCATAGTTTTACTTTTGTGTCTTGGTAATCTTCCCAACGTAGAATCCTTGCCATACGTGCGTTCAATATAGCATCATCCTCAGTCAATCCTGCACTCTCATACGTGTTAGTAATCGCAGTCCAAAAGTCTGAATGCGAGGTACACGAATCAAGTATCTTCTCAGCCTTCTTCGGGCCGATGCCTGGACAACCAGGATACCCATCTACAGCATCACCAGTAAGAACTTGTGTGTAAAAATTATAGTTTGCCTCATTCTCAGATACCTCGTGGATCACCTCCTTTCCATAGTCCCAGTGATATCCTGGGATAGTTAGCAGGTCTTTGTCAGGGCTTACAATAACATATTGAAACGCATCACTGTAAGCATTGCGTGTAGCTCGTACACCCATAACATCATCTGCTTCAAGAGTCTTACGTATGTAAGTGTCGTGAGTATCAATCAAATAATCACGAGCAGGAACGAAGCAGATAGGCTTGCGTGAAGACTTACGATTAGCTTTGTAAGAAGGATTGATTTTCTTTCTGAAGTTCTCACGATCAGATAAAGCAATCTCAACTTTCTCAGCTTCAGTCTTTTCCACAAGATCTGAAATGGTTTGATCTAATGTCTGTCTCACCAACTTGAAGTCACAAGTCAGTGTCCAGAAGTCTTCTCCCCAATCTATCTCAGTTTCATGCTGAGTGGTAGATGTATAGAGAAGTATGTCTCCGTCTAATAATAGTACTCTCATATTGGGTTGTAGGTTTTAGGGTCAGTGAGGTTGAATCGATACTCTAAAAATTTTTTCTCCAAAACTTTTGAGCTAACACTTGTTTTGTTCTCAACAAATGACCAAGGTATTACCCAAACAAAAGGCATCTCAACAGCACAGAGATAATCAAAGCTAGTATCATCGTAAGGTCTTTTGTTACCTGATTGTACCAACTTGAACATACCTCTGTCTGTACTTTTTACCTGGACTCTTTTGTACGTCCCGTTTTTATATACAACGAAGTCGTACTCTGTTGGAGTGAAAGGTTGGAGCACATCGTACCCCCACCTTACAAACAATGACATGGAAATCATTTCACTGGCATATGCCCTTGATCTAATGTCCATACTGTCAATGGGTTTCGGCCCAAGATCCACCGATCTTGTACTCTCCTGTGAGTGGCAGACGGAATCCATACTTATCTCCTGAGATCTGTATAGCTTCAACTGCGGTTTCTCCGATTTTGTCAGCGTGTTCATCTTTCACTATGAGTTGTAGTTCATCATGGACAAAGGCAACTTGCTGATAGTCAATCGTATCAACATAGTCACGCTTTGTCAACAGTTTATTGAACTCAACAACCCATCGCTTACAGATAATAGCACCTGCTGACTGCATCAAGGTGTTGAGAGCACCATAGTCTGAACGAATCGGGATACGTCTTCCGTCCAGACCTTTGAGATATCCCTTCTGTGCTTTCTTCTTTACAGCATTCCGAAGTTTCTCCAAGGCAGGAATCTGAGAAAGAAATCTCTTCTTCAGTTTCGCACCTTCTTCAGAAGATCCACCAACAATCGAACCAATCTTCTCATCTCCTGCCCCATATAAGAAAGCATATATGAAAGTCTTGGCTTGATTTCTTGTTGATAAACCTGCCGCATTCTGATTAACAGTGTGGATATCGTCTTCCAAAAGTTTCTTACCGTAGTCACCATTGTCGAATAAAGCCATGTAGTGAGCAAGACAACGTAGCTCCAGACCACTGATGTCAACTCCGAGGAAACGAAATCCTTCAGGAGCACAAAAGAGTTCCCTACATTCTTTACCGTATGGTGCAGAAACAGATGGAATCTGTGCGAGGTTCGGGTGGGAATGACTGCACCGACTCGTAACCGAACCCATCGTATTAACTCTGCCATGTATTCTACCATTACGCTCAAGTTTCAACCATGCCTGATCTCCCTCTGCTAGTTGAGAGATACGTTTATTGACAAGAAGATACTCGGTCAACAACTTAGCTTCTGGATATTCCAACTTCGATAGAACTGATTCATCAACCTTCGGCTCACCTGATGGAGTGAACTCAGTAGGTTTCCAGTTGTAGAAGTCTTTCAACCGTTTGGCTATGTGTTGCCGTGATCTTGGATTGAACACAACCTTGATCAACTTACTGTAAGATGGTTTGGTCTTAGGTTCACGTAGTTCACCTGTGTACCACCATCCAAACTTGTCGATCAGTTCTGTCTGTAACTCAGATCTTCTACCACATAGATCGGAGTAGAAGAGTTGTGCTCTGTCTACATCGAAGGGAATGCCGTGACGTTCCTGACGATTACAGATCACTGTAAGTTCTTGCTCAAGGCTAAGAGCCTTACGACTCTGAAGTTTTGGTTTGAGTATACCATACAGTTTGTGAGTAAGCTCAACATCCTGGATACAGTACTCTACCATTGCTTCACTTAGTTTTCCCCAAGCATCTTCGGTCTGTCCGTAATCTCCTTTGGCAAAGTCAAGTCGTTGACCCCATGCNTTGAGAGAGTGAGAACCGTAAAGTTTGGTATCCAGATATTTCCATCGGTGGATAGCATCCCGTTCTCTACGATTTGGATAGACCAACCGTGACATGACAAGGGTATCGGTAATCCTTGCGTTGGGTACATAATCATATAACCTCTGTAATACAGGAAGATCGTACCCAATGATATTGTGTCCAATCAACTCGGAAGCACAATCAAGATACCGAAGACCTTCTTCGATGTTGTAGTGTGTGATTACACTATTGTCATCGAGATTCTTTGTAACAATAATAAACACATCTTCAGTTCTACTGATAAGATCTCCTTTGTTGTCTCCAACTTTGGATTCTATATCGAATAGAATTTTCATATGGCTCATTAGAAATCCTCTATTTTAGATTCATCCTTATCGTCATCAAAGTTTATTTCTTGGGGTTGTTCTGTCTCTGTCATACGTCCAGTGTCTTTGTCGTACTCCAGATAACAGGCAATCCCTGTTTCACCTGTCCAACGATTCTTCAATACACGAACAGTTGTAGTGTTTGGATTTTCTGATTGTTGGTCCCTTTCGCAACCAATAACAATGTCACTTAGCTGACCAATCCCTGCACTACCTCTGAGTTGTGCCATAGAAGTCTTAGCTCCATCCTCGTGTCCTCTGTTACCTTGAGGACGTTTGAGATGTGACACCATCAAAATCCCTACGTTCACTTCTTCTGCAAGTGCACGTAGTTTGGTCATGGTGTTATCAATCATTCTACGTTCATCACCACCTTCCATACCAGATACCACAATACTGATATGGTCCAACACTACATAGTTACACCCACACCCACGAGCCATGTAGCGTATTTTGTTTATGAGGTTATCACCATCAAGTGATCCCCAATGATCGTAGAAGAACACTCTCTGAGTTCCAAGTGTATCATCGAATGCTGATTTGAACTGTTCAGCATCGATCTCTTGGTCACTCAAATGAAGAGGTTGGTTGATAGCAAGAGACATGAATCCCAGAGCACTACGCTTTACAGCTTCTTCAAGTGCTACGTATCCAACTGTTTCCCCCTGCAAGAGAAGATGGTAAGCAATCTCCCTACAGATTTGAGACTTGCCGATACCACTTCCTGCACAGAAGGTAACGATCTCTCCTCTTCTGATACCGAGTGTCTTTTGATTCATCCCATCAAAAGGATATTTACACGATGATGCCACATCTTGTGATGAAACCAAGTCCCACAACTCTGAACCTTGGATAATACCATCGGGCCGAAAAGGTTTAGCTTGCCACAAACAAGTGGTAATCTCCTTGACCTGCCCTGCTATCAACATCTCATTTGCATCCTTCATGGGAAGGTTAGCAATCTTGGCCTTGCCAGGAGGTAATAAACTCGCACACTCCTTGGACGCTTTCTGTCCTGCTTCATCATTGTCAAAGGCAATAACAACCTCATCAAACTTTGAGAGCATTTCGATGGACTTGCGTACCGCATTTGATGCACCTGATGCACCAGTAGGTACACTGAAAACGGGCCATTGATTACCCAATGCTTGAGATACAGACATTGCATCTATCTCACCTTCAGTGATGACTGCTCGTTTACCCCCTTCGGCCCATAGATGAGAACCGAAGAGAGTAACTTTGCTTGCATCTCCAATAAATAAGAACTGCTTATTGGACATACGTAGCTTCTGAGCTACAACACTTCCAGTTGAATCTTTGTAGTTCGCAATTTGAACTTTCCTGCCATTGTAATCACCAACTTGGTAATCCCATTTACGGCAAGTGTCTTCAGTGATCTTACGTTTGGAAAGATGTTGAATCTCTCCGTGTATAAATGTCATACCTTTCTCTGGTTGAGGGTTAACAATACGATCACCTTTCGTGTAAGTGTTGCATCCAAAACACCACGTATGTCCATCATCGTAAACAGCTACGTTATCTTTTGAACCGCAGTTGTCACACGATTGATGACGTAGAAAACTACTTTCAGTCTTCGTATTCATCATCGTCATCATCTTCATCGTCTGGTGAGTATTCCCATCCATCAGAACAAGCAACGTCACCATCACTTTTCTGTACTGCTACCGCAGATACGTAGGAAAACCCAGAAGCAATCAAGAATGAATGGAACTGTTCAGCAAGGTCTGTCAAGAACTCAGCTTCAAAGTCCATCTCTACACGATGGGTTACTTTGTCTTCGTCCTCAACAACTTCACGCTGAAAGAGATACCTTTCGATCATGTTGTGATTCCTTTTTGTTAGGGTTAGGTTCGTCTATCCATTGCTTTGGGATGTAAGTTTCGGAGTACAAGAAGTTGTACTTGTCGCACCATTGAGCACAAGTCATACCACTACCTTGAACTTTACCATTAGCTTTCATGAAAACAAAACGAATGTCAAGTTCAGGATGTTGCTCTTTGATGAGCTTGTGTTTTCTTTGATCCGCACTACGGAAATACCCTTTCGCTTCGATGATAATCCCATTGGATAGGATGAAGTCTGGTTTGTATTGTCTAAGTGTTACATAACTAATGTCGTATGGCTCGTAATCATATGAGACTTTCCGCTTGCTTAGATTACGAGCAATCGACTCTTCAAACAAAGATTTAAAAGTCTTCTTCGTCTTCTTCGTCTTTGTCGTCCTGCTCTTCTTCCTCAAACATTTCTTCTTCTTCTGGTTCATCTTTTGAGCTTGTTACTATCGAATATCCCTCTTCGACAGAGAACATATCAGTTCCCTCTGCTCGGTACTCAACCAGTTCAAGGACTTGCACTCCTCGTAAACGAAGACTGACACCAATGTTGTTTCCAGTAAAGTATGGGATAGCCTCAAAAGCTATCTTACCCACACTCCCATTACCAATGGTAACGTCACTTGGTACAGGCATCTTGTCAGGTCCGACAACAACAGGACGTTGTGTAAATTCCTGACCAGTTTTGGAGTTGGTTGCTAACGCTTTGAGTTTGAACTGAAACTCATATCCATCAGCAAGACCTTCATCATTGAGGATCTCTTTGAATGGGAGATACTCTCTGAAGGATGTTCGTTTGGGGTTACGAGCAATAGCCTCCTTCTTGTTGGCTTTATGCTCACGCATGATTGCTTTACGGAGATCATCAGATGATCCGTTTGCCAACTGAAGTTTGACATGGAACACNCCATTAGAATCAAACTGAGTGTCAGGCTTGTGAAGGTAAGCCCACATCATTTTGCCTTGTGGTGTTACTGTGTACTGTCTGTTTGCCATAATTCCTTTCCTAATGAATGATTATGTTCTAATTGATTAACATCAATACCAAGTGTAACACACTGGTACACAATGTCAATAGGTATTTGTTCATCATTATCCAAGTAGTGTATACACACTCTACTTAAATAATCCACATCGTACTTCATGCTATAATAGCCTGTATTGCCAGTATTTCATGGGTTAGGAAAAAAAGTAGTTTGATTTTAGTACTTTACGGAGGTCAAGATCTCCCATTTCTGGTTGAGGTTCAACCTCATCAAGTACATCCAGTGCATACATCTTGAACTCTTGAAGAACATCGTGATCCTCATACATCTCCACAAATGCTTCTCTTAGATTAAGAGCCAAGGCAGGAGAGTTGTGAGCATACACACCATACGAATCATGGACCATAGCAAAGTCCTCGATTCCCTCATCAAGACACTTGTTNACTGTCAGAGTTAANGCACTCGCATCCAAGGCATGGACAAAGTTAGGAGCAATACCATTGACTGCTCTGTGTCTGTCTACCTTGCTATGGTCTTGATCTGATAGCACAGGTCTGATAAGTTTACCATCAATATGTGTGGTGATCTGACGTTCCTTTGTTGCAGGATACATCTGATGCACCAGGAAACCTGATGGTGTTGTCCAGACAACTGGTATATGCTTCTTACTAAGATTGTTACCAATTGTCTGCAACCATTTCATAGCTTCTCTTGCAGAGACTACCACTTTACCAATAGCATCCCATACGTGCCTAGCTAGGAACATGGAAGATTTAAAAAGGTCATCACCAAATTCATTNGGCTTGCCTTTGAGAAACTCATCACGCATAGCTTCTTCAATGTAACCCCTGCATGAGTACATTGTACCACCATATGGTACAACCATAACAGGACGCTTAGTCAACTTGCGTGTGATCAATCCTGATTCAATCCAGAGTCGTGCATGAGTATCCTCGTGTTGCATTTTACTTACAGATTCATGCACAAGATCTGCTACCTCTTGGTAAATATCCTGTGGCATATCCTCATCGGTAAGATTAGTAGCTTTTCCACCAACAGGATCACGAAGAATGGCACTAAAATGCTGAAGACCGTTGTTACTCCCATCAACCATAACAGGGAGACTAGATAGAAATCCATAGCCTTGGTCACAAAAGGCCACGAACTCATATGCAAATGCCAGAAACTGCCACGGTTCATCGGCTTCTGTCCACCATCGGAATCCAAAAGGATCTTCAACTGATCTCTGCATATTCTCAAGATTGTCGAAGCACCATTGAAACCTTTCATCAAGTGATACCTTATCATAACCATAACAGTTTGCTCCGTGTACTGCAAGCCACTTTGCTTGTTCATCATTCTCAATCGGAAGTCCACCGCTGAACTTCAANAGGGACTTGGCATAGTCTGGTCCTTGTGGTGTAAGAAACGAACTAACAGTGTACTTACGACCACGAAAGTCAGACTGATATACAAAGTATATATCATCATACTTACTGAACTTGTCAGCCATACTGACAGTCCGTACAAACTGTATTCTCTTGGAAGATATACGTGCATTCTCATTGTATAAGTTGGCCGCATTTTTCTTCCATGTAATGAACTCTTGGTACAGTTGTGGGTCCATGTCCTTCTTCACCATACCNTGTGGTACTGGTGCAGGTGGGATCACATAGTCTTCTTTGGGTGGTATTCCAGGCCACGCTTGACCTGACTCCCACACCTGCTTCATGACCTTGAGTACATCTTTATTGACTTGCCATTTGGTACGTTGTAGTGCATTGATACATCGATACTCCTTTGGCATAGCCATTGTGTCCAACTGATCAAGGTATTCTTTATTCAGAGTCTTGACCATTGGTATCTGGTTGAGCTTGTCAGTGTGGTATCCCCCTGCTCGTGGACCTGACCAATCAGATGGTGGTATCACACAAGGGTAGTACCTTGGATGCAGTACTTCACCACGTTTGTTGACTTCCTCGATCCACTTCAAGGTTTCCTGTGTTGGCAGGATGACAGACTCTCGTGCCCTACGTGAGGTTTGGAANGTCTGGACCTTGAATAGACCAGTGGTTTGTATNACGATGTCGATCAGTTTAGTNCCGACTCGTAGTTTCTCTGCACTATCCCACATAGTATGTGGAATGTTCTGTACGTTGTTCATCTTACGGATGACGTTGTACCTCTGAAACTGTCTGTTAGAAGTCCGTGCCTTGATATCTTTGAGTACACGGTTGAAGATCCTGCGTTCTCCTGATTCCCAAATGGAGAACTTCAAGTAATCTTCCAGTGCTCCACCGATCATCACCGATCCTTTGGTGAGGGATGTCCTCGTGGAGATACCGTCTACCATGCACTTCAAAGAGNTGTAGGCACTGACTTCTGGATCTATCTCATTCAGCTTCACTGCTGACGTTGCGTGTCTGCCTCCTTTACCCTCGACAAGAGACTCTTCAAGGAACTCAGCGATCTTGGTTGCCACCTTGTCTACACTGTGTTTCATCAGTGTGATACCATGCAACGTGGTGGACTCACGCTGAGTATTCTTTGCTTCTTGAACCTGACTACGATAGTGGTCAACTCCGTAGTCAATGGACTCTTGCTCTAGTTTTATCTGTTCTTCCAGTAGATTCATCAACTCGCTTTTGCGTGTATTGGTAAGTAGTTGTATGTTACTTCACACTTGATCATGTCAGGGTCATACAGAGCATCTGACTCTTCAAGCCATGTATTGATTATATTCTCTAGTGTATCGTTGTCAATGTATTTGAAGCGTAGCTTTGCTACCTCTTCTCCTGCTGACTCTCTGGTAAAGTCCCAGAGTATGATGGTCACATTATTTAATAGCATAGCGTACCTCTCTATGAGTTTCTATCCAGACTTCTGCTCCACAGGACAATGGTTTCTCTGGACGGTATATCACCTTGGCTACTATGTGTCCTGCATCATCCAAGATTTCTAATTCGTTACAATAAGTATTACTCTTATAGTCTTTCACTGTCAAGACAGGATCTTCAGTTCCGTTTTTACGGTTGGCCTTGATCTTGTGTTGGTTGACATGAATGTACTTTTTGGTACTCATAGTTCTCTGTGGTGTTGAGGACAGACAGCAGGGTACAAGACCGAGTACCTTTTAAAGGTACAACTATCTGTCCTCGGTTTGTATGGTCTTTCTGTTAAGTCGATCATGCGACACCATACAGGCACATGACAAACCCTGGTCGAAATAATGGAAGAAAAACGACCAGTTCTGGCGGACTATGAAGGAATCGAACCCTCCTAGTCTGGTTTGGAATCAGACTGCATCCCAGATGATAGCCCGTAATTAGCGAGTGGAGCTACACTGCATGGTTTGGAAACATGCCCACTATACCTATGGACAGTATAATGAGACCCCACTCTAGGTCTGACATAGTACACCATGCAGTCAAGTCCAAGGCTTGCAATCACCTCTGTACGCACCTGCACATAATCAACCTACCTGCTGAATAGGTAGCCAACCCTCTGTCGGGTGAGATAGCGAACTCACTCTAAACATCAACAACCAAGTCCAACCATAGTCCCTCGGTCGAGTTAGGTGTACTATATTCTGGTGGGTGAGGTAGGATTTTAACCTACAAGTGTGTGCACACGCCTGATTTACAGTCAGGTTCCTTTTACATTTGGATACTCACCCATAGTTTGGTGGAAGTGATCGGATTTGAACCGATAACCTCTTGTATGCAAAACAAGTGCTCTCCCGAATTGAGCTACACTCCCATATTTACTCTTCTTCTAATTTTTCCATTGCTAGAGAATCCACCTCATCAAGCAATTGACCTAGAGTGTCTAGCATTTCATACCCTAATGCCTCTGCTGATTCTTGAACGAAATCAGTAGCAATTAGTATTTTGTTTAACAAATCATCGTTATCCATCTAGTTATATAATCTCCTGTTATACATGAGGCTCAGTATGCCCATGTAGATCATCTATTTTCATGTTGTCAGTGTGACACTGGTTGTGCATGATACGTGGTTTTCTCAAACTAAGAGAGAACATCACGATCACGTAAAGTGTAACACCTAGTACCAACAACTGCAATACTAAAGCTAAGACTTCCATCTCTTGGTTATAACGTCCCTCACTAGTCCGTCTAATAGTTTTCGATTGTAGTGGACCGATATGAGATCCACCGAGTGATCATGCTGTAGACGTATACTCACACCAACCAAGTAATTGTGGTGTGGTAGTAGCCTGTAGTTCTGTCTGTGTATCTGAGCCAGTTCTCTCTGGCTACTGGGCCTGTAATATTTGGTTCTGTCTCGATGTACTTGTGACCCTCTGTTTAGGATGCCCATCGTTCTCCAGTAGAATGATTTCGTTCATCATGGATATAGTATCGATCTTACTGTGGATGACTCTAGTCTGCCACATGAGATCTTTTAGTTTTAAAACCATTATACTTGTGGACAGTAGTATTGTCAATACGATAATCCCAAAGTATAGATGGTATCGGTTTTCTCTAGTCAATTGTAGACCTTTCCGTGAGACTTCATCTCAAGCTCTGTTGCTACACTGGTCATGGCTTCACCACAAGCCTTGTGGATGATCAGTAGGTGAGCATACTTCAACTCTGGGCTGAGATTCTCATCCTTGTCGTTGATCAACTCGTGGACAAGACCAAAAAACTTTATCAGTATATCATTGGTCTTGTCATGAGCGTGGTCAATATCATCCTGTGTGATGTTGTCCATGTTCATTGAACGTGGATCAATTGGTTTCATTACGATACCATTCTTAATTTTACACCTTCTGTCAGTACAGATGGTTGTAGAACAAACTCGACACTGTTCACCTGTCTAAACGTAGGTGCTTTTTGTTCTCTTAAAGATTTTTTGATTACGTTGACAAGGTGTTCTCTTGCCATATCATCTATTGAAACCCATCCTTTGGTTGAGGATAAGTATTCAACTGTGGTTTTCTGTTCTGTCATTGCTTTTCTGCTAGTTTTTGTTGCTCTTTTTTCCTACGTTTCAAGAGTAGAAACTCTCGCCTTACTCTCCTACGCATCATATCTTCACGTATGGTCATTGTTCTCCTGCAATACTATGGGCCAGTGTAGACAATCAACGTGTAGTTGACTCACTACTTCTGGACTAGCGAAATGTTGAGGATACTTGTTGGCAACAAACGTGCACCATGTATCCCATAGTTTTTTAGCACCACCTAAATTCTTACAGATCCGAACATAATTGTCAATGCGTTTAGCCTTGAGNNCAGGGCTGACACCGTTGACATTGAAGTTGTCTGTAATATTATACATACGTAGATTGTGGACATCTAGGCATCCACCGCTACCATGTATGAGTTGACTAGCAAATCCAGCTTTCGGCACACCGAATCCTGGTATCTCGGACACGACATCGATGATCTTGTGTGTGACCATTTTGCGTGAACGGATAGCCTTCATAACGTCCTTGTAGATCTCATTACGATTGGCATCAATGAAACGCATGGCATCACCCTTGTTGCCCCATTGTAGCCTGTCGTAGTTCAATCCCAACTGTCTCCATAATGTCATCATGTTCCACAGCTTGTCAGTACGTTCACGGATGCTGGCCTGAATGAATGCAAAGGTCTGCTCCATGTTCTCTGGACTAAACTGAGAGAACTCTCGACAGTATGGATTATGTGTTTGGAACATATCCAACTCCGTCTATTAGGTTATCAAAGAACGAACAATACAGTAGTCCAAAGATGGACAGTGGATATCCACCTGATCTACCCGACAGTCAACGAGTCCTATCCTGTATGATCCTTACAGGTAAGGTATTAAGGACTGTTTCAGGATCTTGGTCTGTCCATCTCTGGACTACCGTAATAGTATCCCATAACACGGGCTGACCTGCAAGGTTTCTGTCGTGTTAGTTGATACTCACGGTAGACCATGTTGCCATAGTCTACCTAAAGTGTCAACTCATATCATACTGTGGTATAGTAACGTCATGGACATTACCAATACCCCTGAGTTTGGTTTTCGTGTTGGCTATAGTAGCCTCACACTTAGCGATCTTATCCTGTAGGACAGGAGTCAATCGTCTGTCTAATCTCTCAAGGTCTACTGCCTTGTAAATAGCAAGCTGTTGCATATTACGGACAGTAGCCCTGAGTCTACGCTGAGTAGCTTTGACGTTGGTCATGCGGCAATCCTGTGGTTTTCAGTAATGGTCAGCATATGGTCAAGCAAGTTGGGCATCTTNGCNCCNGGNCCGTTCATCTCTTCAACGTATTCCTTGTGGACACGTATCAGTTTGCCAAACTGGACAGGACGTTCNCCCTTATGCTCACACATGATATGCTCGCCAGTACGGTTNATTTTACCACAGTACACGGCTTTGTACTGAGCTTTACCGTTGTTGCCAAGGAAGACCCATTGTCCGACCTTGAGAGTTTCAAGAGTTGAAAATGAGATCTCTTGACCACGTAACGCTTTCAATGCATGAATATACATATCATACTCCAGATTAGATTATCAAAGAACTAAAATGATACTAGCATTATTGCATAGTATCCACAAGCCCACCGTATGATGAGCTTGTAGTACTATACTAATAACTTTTCATNAAAGGGTCAAGACCATTTGAACTAGGTCTATGAGCTTTTATGATTTTAGGCTCAGATCCACCTACCAAGTTTTTATGTTGTCTACTACGTGTGGACGAATTAAAAGACTTAGCGTTCCGAATTTCAGATCCCAATCTTCCCATGTTGTAGACACCAGAAATCTTGGTCCGTAATTCTCTTGGTAGATCCAAAGGTTTTTTTTTATGTTTCATAAGTAAACCTTAGTATCTAGTCTTATACTATATAGTTTTATTACTAAATAGTATATAAACTTTAGTTGTCAAAGATCAAACCAAAAGTTAAACTCAAGATCAATTCAAGATACTTTATGTTTAACTAGTAAAATTTTAACAGATATAATTTATAAACTCAAGATATATTTTTAATTGATCTCTGATCTGTCCGATTGCTGAATCAATTGAATATCTTAAAGAATAAATTATAAGATTAAAATGATAATGTCAAACTCAAAGTTAAGAATGAATAAATCATTTGTTTAACTTGTTAGATAACAGTATGACATGAACCAAAGAGAAAAAAAGAACTATTTTTATTAATGATATCAGTGACTTACAAGTAAACTACTGATATTATTGAAGAAATTAGTTTTTATTGGATAAAATAAAAAAGAAAAAAAACAGATATATTATAAATGAATAAAGAATATCTTATGTCTTATACAAGACTNAACTTGTGGTGTCTTATATAAGACATAGGATTAACAAATAGTCCCACCCCCTACCCTTTGTAAACTTTTAGTTTACAGGCTAGGCCGGTCATGGGGTAACCTTTGGTTGTAGTCATCGCTATAGGTCTAACATTTTTTTACCAAATATTGGTCCAAGTATTACTATGAGTCTTGAATCGTTCTTTTCCTATAACATAATTAGCCATATGGTCTAACTCTTTAAACAAAAGTTCGTCCTTACGTTCTACTATTTTCTTATCTACATCTACTGCCATTTGATCTGTCCAGTATTGTACTGCCATAGACAAAGCATCTAGTCTATCATCATGGGCTAACGCACCTCTGTCTTTAGTAAGACGAGACATCTGATAGAATAACATATACCTTGTACCTTTTTCTACAGGATACTTTTGTATTGACTTATAGTCAGTAGATATGATACTCTTGTTTACTATAAGTCTATGTTGATTCATTACAGGTTCTAAGGAATTAACCATTCTTAGTTCTTTCTGAGTATTAGATCTTTCTTCTTCTATAGTAACAGGATATATTTTAGTAAGGTATGGTTTAAATAGTTCACTAAACATACCATCACCAAAGTTACTTTCTACTTTGATAAGGTTTACTTTGTGTTTCTTAGCGAGTACTGCAAGTGACATGAGTACGTTCTTGTCATATCCTCCTTGGAGTCCACCACAGTCTAAGACATAAAGATTACCGTTAAGCATCTTAACTATAGCAAAGGCAGTCTCATCTTGTCCTCTACCAGCAGGATCTATTGTCATAACACTACCAGTGTAGTTTATCCAATCACCTACAACTTCTAGTGGTTCATGAAAGTGATCTCCTGGTAGACCAACATTAGGTAGATCTGTAATTCGTTTCTCTGTACTCTTGGTCCATATAGGTTTCTCTGGAGCTTTGTCTGTGTCCAGGTCCATTATAATCAAATCGGAAAGTTTAAGCGGATATCTGTCTGCATCACTCAAGGATGTGTCTAACATGAACTGTAGGCTAAATCCTGATCTTCCGTATGACAGTTCTCTTTCTGTCAGGTCGTCTTCATTGAATCGTTTTGGGTCCGTAGGTTCATTGACACAAAAAGGATTACGATCAAGAGTATCCGCTATAGTTGGGGCAAGACGATTGAAATACTTCTCTCGTTGCTTTTCGGTAGGATAACGTGAAGGCCATATACGAACTTGGTATCCTCTTTCGGGTAAGACCTCGTATAGACTCATTTCAGTTTGAGGTGTACCTAAGTACAATATCCGTCCCTCTGGTTTTAGTATAGCATCAAATTCCTTTACTGCTTCAGAGATCTTGTCTCTCATAGTTTGAGTTGCAGAGTTGTTAGGAATCTCTATATCGTCTGCTACAATAAGATCTGCACGACTACCAGCCAACTGACCTGTAATACCTACAGACTTTACAGAGGGACTATGAGATGCTTTAGCTGGACCCACATCAAAAGAAATCTTTGACATACGTTGACCCTCCCGTGGACGGAGATGGGCAAGAAGGGGCATTTCGTTTATCAACCGTTGCGTGAATGTGGAGAAATCATCAGCACGGATCTTACTGGCACTGACCACCAGTATCTTCTTCTGTGGGTCCAACAACAGTGTGTGACAACAATAAGCACTTGTAATATAACTTTTGCCAACACCACGAAATGCTTCGATTACACTACGTTTAGTATCTGACTGTAGGTATTCGGCTATATCATATTGTATTGGAGTAGGCTCTGGAAGGTTTAAATGCCGCCATACGACAAAAAGAAAGTTACGGAAGTCTGATAACTCAGGTACATTCATAATATTGTCTCTCCGTCCGTTGTATGAATAACTATATATTTATTCTTGACTTAGGCATTAACCCTAGTTCATCGACACATACATCAGCTAACCTACTATATTCATCTTGCATAGGTTTACCTGACTTCTTTACTATATCTTTGTAAGTATATAGTTCTCTAGTTTTATCTAATATACAATCACACACCATCCCATTAACTTCCTGGGTTTGTGGACTTTTCATGTTGGCCCCTTGAAAACATCCCATCCAGAGCAGTCTAATCTGCTGTGTAGTGAAAGAACCCTTTGTTTTGATACCCAATGTAGTAGAGGGTAAGAACAGGGCTATGATGAGGGCTGTATGAATTATTATATGTTTTATCATTCTTTTGACTTTATTCCCAACCCATGTCGTACAGGTTTACGTTTAGTGTGCTTACTCATAATACGTTGCACTTTTTTGAGATCAATACTAGAATCTTTAGGTTTCAATACAGTCAACACACGATTCTGTAGTGCTCTACCTGTAATTTTAGGTTGTACTTGTTTTAATTTTTTAATATCATCAGGAGTAAGATCTACTTCTTTAATAAGTTTACTTAACCAAGATTTCATATACTTTCCTTACCATACTTAGAATCAACATCACGTACAAAACTTCTCATGTAACCTAGAAGTTCATCTGCATCTTTTTCATCTAAGTATAAGTTATACATTAGTGCTTCTTTGTCAACTAAGTAGTCTTTAACCTGACCGTACTTCATTTCATGTTGATTTAATAAACCAGTATGACACATGAAGATCTGATCTTCCTTTTTGTCACTTTTAGTACTAGACCAGTACGTGTAGAATTGACTATGAATCCAACGTGAATAACTCATTTAACACTTACAGTTCCACTTGCGTAATGCTTTGTTAATTCTTGAATCTGGATCTCTTGCAGTTTTAGCAGAGGTCAACCTACGTTTCATACCGCACATACGACTACAGAAAGACTTCCTACGTGCTTTACGCTTGCCTTTTGGATTCTTTTCTGTTACTGCCATTTTGATGTTAGAACCTGTAGCACGATTATACTTCCTAACACCTGCACGAGTAAGCCCACCTTTTCTACTTCGGTGTTTTCCTATTTTAAGAGATACGTTTTTGCTCATGACTTTTTCTTTATCTTGAGTCTACTACGATACCCTTTAATGTACCGTGACAGTTTTTTACGTGCACTTTTTGGTTGTGGTACGTTCTTACCTGTACCTCCTCCCTTTCGTTTAGCCGCTGTAGTTCTTGCGTACTCTGAAGAAGACATATTCTTTATGACTTTTTCTGGAAGATATCTTTCACCTGTTTTCTTGCTAGGCTTACCAGACTTTGTTCTCCATTTTTGTTTTGACCACTGAGAAAGTTTATTAGACTTCTTCTTGCCACCAGAGTATCCACCTCCTCTTTGTTTGTAGATTTTGACTGCAAGTTGCATTGCTCTTGCTGAGTGTTTACCACCCATACGTCTTTTAGCTTCTGCTTTAGCCGACTCCCATAACTTGGGTTTTGTCTTAGTTGCGGTACTCACATTCCTCCTCGTATTTCTATTAACTTCTTGTCTTTACAGACACAAGGATCTTGGTTACATACTTCGCATATGTTGTCAACCATATTACGTTCTCTCATGCCCATCGCTCGTTGGTAACTAATTCTTTGTTCACGTTGTTTAAGAGATTCTTGTTTCATCCGTAGGAAATGGTATAGAGTCAATCAAACTTTTAAGTGGAGTATTATCGACAGGTAACGCTTCAATATTATTATCTTTAAGAAACTTAACAGCAACTGCGAGATCCGCAGGTTTAGCTTCACCACTCTGTATACGATCAAGAAGTTCTTGAGCTACAGCAGTATGTAATGTAGACAGTGTTTCGTGTGGAGATGCCATGTTATTTTTTAATAGAGTTAATAATTTTACTAGCGTGTTTAGCTCTACCTCTTCTTCTTAACTTAGTAAACTTTTTGTTTTGAGCCTTACCAACTTTTTTATTTCCCTCTAACATTTGAGGAACAGTATGATAAGCTTCATAAAGTTCTCCTATAGGACCAAGACCTTTTTTTAAGATCTTCAATCCTACAGAACGAACTTTTGATGCTGTACTAGGTTTCTCCAAAGCCATGGACTTCTTCATGTTTTTGACAGGAATCTTAACAGACTTTCTTGCATTGGCAATAAGCTGTTTACCTTTGTTCACTGAACCTAGTATTTTACGGGCCGACTGTGCTAACTCTTTTTTAGAACCNTTGAGTTGTTTTTTAGTCTTGACACTTTGAGCAATACGTTTAGCACTTATGTTAATAGGAATACTTAGGTCAGCCATAGACGGTGCTTGGTTTCCCATAGCATCTATTCGTTTCTGAATACCTTTTGGTGATCCTATAGAATCTTTTTTACCCATAGAGGTAAATAAACGTATCTTCTTTTTAGCCATGTAGACCTTCTTGATATACAGTCTTTCCGTTATTCTTTACAGCAGTCATTGCCTTTTTTCTGTTGCTACCATCACGATTATATGATACATGGACCCAACCACTGGTAGGTTCACCAGCAGTATAGAACTCAAGAATCAGTTGGTCAAAGTCCAAGTTGTTGTTAATCCATTTAGCTAACTCAAAGTTATCTACAGCAGGACACTCGATATCTGCGGCCATACCTAGAACGTGCTGTGAGTTATCGCTACTTCCTATNTTTCGGTTTAACTCAAGTACACGTAGCCCAGAATTAATATCGACTCTACCNTGTTCATNACGGATGGGTTGTAGTACACAGTTTGTTANGACAACAAGGTTAATCATCTGCTCTTTGTCAGGATTGTTNTCAATCCCGTGTCGCATNGCAGTTTGACTTTTAGTCAACTCTTTGAGACTAAAGTTTTTACTTAATTTCATCCGAGAAATTCTTTCACTGACTTAAATGAGTTTTCAGGCATTTCATCTACTACAGCATCTATCATTTTTATTTGATCTTCACTAAGGTTATCTTCNATNANTTTAGNNACNTGTTCNTTNGCTAATGAGTANNTGCNNNATCTACGACTAANNNTTGGATTACATTAAGGAGTAACGCTGGAATCATCTTCTTCTTTTGGTTTATCAGGTTCAGGATTATGTGCTGGTTCGTCATGACTAACTTCAAACCAGTGTTTGCCTAACATTCCGATGATCGGTAAGAATGCACCGAATGCTAAGTTAATAAGGTCTTTACTAGACTGAGCTAGTTCGTCAGGCTTATTTACCATAGTAAATACTAACCATCCGAATAGACCAAAGGCAAGTAACGATATAAGAAATCTTGCCCAAAATCTAAGTTTCATTAACTGTATATGTGGGTCATCCTTTTGCTTCCCACCGTTTTTTACAGTTGTTTTTTCTGTTACTGTTTCCATCACTTCTTTGTAATCTCTTTAATTGCTTGTGTATTGGCTTCCAATGCCAGCTTGATCTGAAGAATAGCATCCGAGGATCTCTCGATCATATCCAAGAGTCTGCTATCGTGCTCTTCGTCTTTTTTCCAGAACTCTTCCCGTTCTTTCTTTGCTAGTTCACTCTGATACCTAATGAACCAAAATGCAGCTATGATGACACAGGCTGGTATGCCTAAGTCCATAACCATCTGATATAATGTGCTTACTTCTGGCATAACTTCTGTTGCTTGTGTTGGATAGTTATAGTATTGATCCGCTGGGTTTGGATGGTGACCACTCATAGCTGTCTTCCGTTTATTTTATGTGTAGGCATAAATAACTAAAACTCCCCCCAATCCAGATCCTCCATTTCCAGTACCAGATGCACCTCCCCCACCTGTTCCGTAGACATGTGCATTTTCTCCGCCTCCAGAATTTTCTAATGCTCCTGAGCCACCTTCTCCCCAATAAGACGCACCTCCTTTACCTCCAGTTTTTATGTTAGAACCACCATCTCCATATTCGGTATGTCCTTTTCCTCCTTTTAATAGAAGACTTGATGCTGGCGCATAAGCACCTGTACCTACTGCTCCAGATGCAGTACCAGATGCAGTACCATTACCGTTGCCTCCATAACCCCCTCC
>FUFK010038592.1_pt1 | contig 48053 bp, 42 predicted proteins | sample 1021851 | NCBI WGS metagenome assembly FUFK01 (sample SAMEA51879418, study PRJEB19060) | metagenome
AAGAAATTAATGAGAGGTGGCCTCTTATAAAAACATCTGATCTTGTTGGAGCGATATTTCATCCGACAGATGGTTATATCAATCCAGCAGACGTAACTCAAGTTATGGCAAAAGCAGCACGAGATCTNGGNGTNNANATTNTNAGAAAAATTGAAGCNANAANTTTTAATTATGAAAAAGATNNNTGGAAANTATCNTGNNATTATATGGAAGAGAAAGGAGGAAATCTTGTTCATAATGATGAANNGATATCTTTTTCATGCGAGCATTTGATTACTGCTACAGGAAACCATTCTCAAGCTACAGCAAAGAAGTTAGGTATAAAAATTCCTGCAATTCCGGTNGAGCATCAATANATTGTTACAGAAAAAGATCCTGAACTTCAAAAGTATNGAGAAAAAAATGGAGAACATCCCGTNATTCGCGATGCTGACGCAAAGTGGTANGTAAGAGAAGAACGAGCAGGTTGGATATTAGGTCCATATGAAAAAAATGCCCCTGCAAAGTTTGAATTCGGAGTACCAAAGAATTTTCGAGCCGATCTATTTCCACTCGATTTAGAAAGAATAGAAAAAGAATACATGTCTTTTATCCATAGAATTCCATCGAGCGAAAACCTCGGCATAAAAGACGATTATAATGGTCCTATTTGTTACACACCAGATGGAAATCCACTACTAGGACCAGCTCCTGGGCTTAAAAATGCATGGATAGCTGAAGGATTTTCATTTGGTATAACAGCTGCTGGTGGAGCAGGTTATTATTTAGCACAATTGATTGTTGATGGAGAAGCTGAAATAGATATGGGATCTCTAGACCCAAGAAGATATGGGAATTGGATGACTACTCAATACGCAATGAAAAAGAATGAAGAAGCCTATGAACATGTTTTTATCTTGCATCACCCTGATGAAGAGAGAGAAGCATGCCGGCCTTTAAGAACGGCACCATCTTACAATAGGTTAAAGGAATTAGGGGCACAATTCGGTCAGGTTAATGGATGGGAGCGACCCAATTATTTTGCTGAAAATGACTTCGATGATAAGCAATCAAGAAGTTTCAGAAGAGGCGGTTGGTGGGAGCATTCAAAGAATGAAGCAGAAGCAATTCGATCAGGTTTAGGTCTAATTGACTCAACCGCTTTCACAAAACATCTTGTTAGTGGGAAAAATGCAAGAAAGTTTCTAGATTGGTTTACTTGTAACAAATTGCCTAGTGAGGGGAGAATTAATCTCACCTATGCTTTATCTATTTTAGGTACTATCAGGACTGAATATACAATAGTTTGTCTTTCAGAGGAAAGCTACTATCTAATCTCAGCTGGTGCTTGGACTGAATATGATTCTGATTATTTACACAAGTCCCTGGCTGATAGCAAATTCGATAGTGTAAACATTTATGATTGCACCAGCCAATGGGGTGTATTTTCAATTGCAGGACCGAATTCCAGAAGTTTTTTAAAAAAAATAGTTGTAAGTGAAGATCCAGATAAAACTCTTTCAAACAAAGAGTTTCCNTGGCTNTCATACAGAGATATTGAAATTGGTATGTGTCCCATTCGGGCTCTAAGAGTAGCTTATACAGGTGAGCTCGGCTGGGAACTTCATCATCCTATTGAAATGCAAAATTACTTACTGGATATCTTACTGAGTTCAGGAGAAGGAGTTTAATTTGAAATTGGTTGGGGCAAGAGCACAAAATTGGCTGAGACAAGAAAAATCCTACAAAGCATTTGGGTCAGATCTTGGAAGAGACGCTGGGCCATTCGAGTCTAATCTCAGTAGATTTGTGGATATTAACAAAAACTTTTTAGGGAAAGACGCCCTCCTGAAAAGNAAAACCGATGTTTCTTGTNTAACACTGCTTATAGATGGTCCAAAGGATATAGATCCTTGGGGAAGAGAAGCATTATATAATGAAACGGAAGAGGTAATGCTCGGTAGATTAACCTCAGCAGGATATTCAGTACATTTTAAAAGGAGTATTGGTATAGGTTATGTAAAGTCCTCATTTTCTGAAGTAGGCACAAAGCTTAGGATAAAAATCGATGATGCGTTTTGGAATGCAGAGATAGTTCGAGACAGTCCATATGATCCTCAAAACGAAAGGATTATAGACAGAGCTCAATAAATTATAGAAAACGCTTAAATGATTTAAATACTCGTATCACATGCGTTAATAGTGTTAGGGTGAAAAAAATATACGCAGCGTTNGCGTATACATTTGGAAAAAAACAAATAAATAAAAAGAAACAGATAGTTTCAAAACCCTCAATCAATCCAGAAGAGTAAAANAATCCCTTATCCGCTTGGTCAATTTTAATATTATATTTTTCGATTATNATAGCTTCGGCAAGAAAGCTTGATCCATTTACATAAAAAGCTGCCAGTAAAAAAGCTGTCGGCAATGCATTTTCATACGGAGAAAANACTGCGAAGCCTAAAGGGATTAAAGCATAGAACGCAAAGTCGGACGTAATATCAAAAAAAGCACCAAACTTTCNTGGTGTGCCAAGTCGTGCCAATCTGCCGTCTAAACCATCCAAAAACCTATTAATTAGGATTAGTATTAATCCTAAATAAAACAATCCGTATGATAAGGCTGTGAAGCATATAAAGGTTACGACTAATCCCAAAAACGTAATCCAATTTGCGTCCACGCCAATTTTATAAAAAATATTTGCAATAGGATTTAAATAGTTATCTATGTATCTGTTTATTTCTCGATCAATCATTTGTAGAACTTTTTACTTTTTAGCAAGTAAGCGTATTTTAGTTTTTTAAACTTTGCTTACCACCTGTTTAATTTATAAAGAAATTAGCGAAAAATTTAAAAATATCTTTTGGGCTAATTTTACGCTTGGCTTAAATAGTCTCGTAAAGGGTATTAACTTCCGTTAAAATCTCCTCATGCCAAATCTTTGTNTCTAGACCAAANTCAAGACAACTCATNATATATTGNAGACACTCACTGTGCCTTTCCTCTCTNGTTCTAAATACTACAGAGCTATCTAAATTACAGGAAATTTGAACTGTGCAACCATTAAAAATTATAGTTTGCCCCTCTAAACGAATAAAATTATTCCAGGTCTTTTCGTTCTCTTTGAATAAGTTTTTCACATCCTTCAAAGTGATTTTTTTTGAGATGGATTTATATGATTCGTACATACTCATAGCTCAAAATAGAACAAAAAGTGAACATTTGTAAATAGTTTTTTGATTATATTATATTAAGGCTATTTATTTACATATGACCAAAAGAACATATGAAATAGACGCCAATAATATTGAAGTAGCTCGAGATTTCGAAGAGATAGTAAAGGACAAGCGTGAACATTGGCGAGCAAATATAACTAAGAGCCGACAAAGACAACGTCGGTATAAAAAACGCCTTACGAAGCAACTATTAAAAAAATATACTTAATCTTCAGAATCAATTAGATCTAAAGCTCTTGAAAAAATAACTGGGTCAACATTTCCACCTGTACAGACTATAATAAGCGNATCTGAGTCTATTTTTNCATGCTGATNTAGNGCTGCTGCGAGTGAGATGGCACCTCCAGGCTCAACAACTAGATTATGATGCAAGAATAACAAGGCCATTGCCTCAAGAACCTGTTCATCACTAGCGACTAGACCAGGAGCCGCATACTTTTCAAGAATTTCAAAAGTTAACTCCCCTGGNGTNGGNGTCAAAATAGCATCNCAAATAGATCCATCCATCGCCTTATTCGTTATTCTACTCTTTTGCTTTAATGATCNAGCCATATCGTCAAAATTTTCAGGTTCACAAGTTCTAACCTTAAAATTCTNATTTAATCCNTGAAAAGCTANACTAATACCTGAAGCTAATCCTCCTCCTCCNCAACAAACTAGTACATCTGCTGCATCTAATTTCANCCTTTTTGCTTGATTGATTAGCTCAATTCCCAGAGAGCCTTGTCCAGCAATTACAAAGGGATCATCATAGGGTCNTATAAGCTTTAAATTTTTTTCTTTCTGCAGCTTTTCACCAATCTCTTCTCTACTTTCTTTTATTCGATCGTAAAATACTACATTAGCTCCATATGACTGTGTATTTTTTATCTTAAGTCTAGGAGCATCNTTTGGCATGATGATTGTAGCTTGAATTTTAAGTTGATTTGCAACGGCTGCTATACCTTGGGCATGATTTCCCGAAGAGTACGCCAATACACCCTTTTTTAAGTCTTCGAAGTCATTATTTACAAAAGAAGACCAACTTCCTCTATATTTAAAAGAACCTGTTTTTTGTAGGCACTCAGCTTTGATGAAAACACGCTTATTTAGTCGTTCACTTAGGAAAGGCGATTCTAGTAAAGGCGTTTCAACTAAATGCTGATGGATTTTATCGTAGGTATCAGAAATAAGAGAGAAATCTACCAACTCATGCCTTCTCAATATTATCTAATTTGGGCATACCCATAACATGGTAACCACCATCTACAAAGATTACTTCCCCAGAAACATGCAATCCATAATCACTTAGTAAAAACGCAGCTGTGCCCCCTACTGATTTTAATGTTGGGTTTGACTTTAAGGGAGAATTTTGCTCGGAAAGACGGAAAACTCTTCTCGCTCCACCTATAGCAGCTCCCGCAAGTGTTTTCATTGGCCCGGCACTAATAGCATTCACTCTAATCCCATCTTCACCCAAATCACTTGCAAGATATCTAACCGATGATTCCAAAGCGGCTTTTGCTACTCCCATCACGTTATAATTTGGAGTAACTCTTTGCGAACCTAAATAACTGAGCGTTAAAATCGCTCCACCTTGTTTCATAAGAGCAGAGCATCGCTTTGAGACATCAATTAGGCTGAAACAAGATATATCCAGAGAATTTAAAAAATTCTGCCTCGAAGTATTGATAAACCTACCAGACAGTTCAGATTTGTCAGAAAAAGCAAGCGCATGTACTACAAAATCTAGCGATCCCCACTCCTTTGATAAATGATTAAAACATTTATCTATGGAACTTTCATCTGTGACATCAACATCAAATATAAGCTTTGAGCCTATACTCTCGGCCAATGGCTCTACTCTCTTTTTAAAGTTTTCACCCTGATAAGTTAATGCTAAAGATGCTCCTTCTGCACTTAATACTTCAGCTATTCCCCATGCAATGGACTTTTGGTTGGCTACACCCATAACCAAACCCTTTTTATTTTTCATAAGGCCTGACAAAGAAATTAACCAGTATACTTGCTTAATGCTATTGAGGCATTGGTACCTCCAAAACCAAAGCTATTCGATAAAACAGTATCCAATTCAATACCTTCTACCAATCCNGTAGCCACTTCATTAGAATTGATTTCTTCATCCAAATTAAAAACATTGGCACTTGCAGATATAAAGTTATTTTCCATCATAATCAGTGAATAAATAGCTTCTTGGACACCTGCGGCACCAAGACTATGACCAGTAAGTGATTTCGTGGAAGCAACTAAAGGTTGTTTTTCTTCAGCGAATACATTTCTAACCGCTTGTATCTCAGTGACATCTCCAGCTGGAGTTGAAGTACCATGTGCATTAATGTAATTAACTTTCCTACCGTTCAAAGAGGTCAAAGCTAATCTCATCGATCTCTCAGCTCCTTCACCTGATGGCGCTACCATATCATAACCATCGGAGGTTGCGCCATAACCTGTGACTTCAGCATATATTTTTGCTCCTCTGGCAATAGCGTGGTTTAACTCCTCTACGACAACTACTCCNCCNCCACCTGCAATAACGAAGCCATCTCTATCTCTGTCGAAAGCTCTTGAAGCGTTTTCTGGAGTATCATTATATTTGCTGGACATTGCACCCATGGCATCAAAAAGACAAGAGAGCGTCCAGTCCAACTCTTCTCCCCCACCCGCAAATACTACATCTTGCTTGTTTAGCTGTATTTGCTCAACAGCATTTCCTATACAATGGGCAGAGGTTGAACAAGCTGAAGTTATAGAATAGTTAACACCCTTTATTTTGAAAGGAGTAGCTATACAAGCTGAGTTTGTAGATGACATACCCCTTGTAACCATAAATGGTCCCATCCTCTTAGGGCTACCTTTTTCTATTACAGTTTTATGCGCAGNAAATAAGTTTTTTGTTGAAGGTCCTCCTGATCCAACAATAAGCCCTGTTCTTTCATTAGAAACTTCTTTTTCCTCTAGCCCGCTATCGTCGATAGCTTGTTGCATCGCTATAAAGTTAAAGGCTGCACCATCTCCCATAAATCTTAGCTGCCTTTTATCTATAAAATCCTCTATATTGATATCTGGTTTTCCATGCACTCTACTTCTGAANCCATGTTCTTCATAGTCTAGACTTTTGCTTATACCAGAAGTTCCTTTTCTAAGACTCTCTTCTACTGACTTCTTATCAATACCGATACATGAAACAATTCCTAAACCTGTAATAACTGCTCGACGCATAATCGTACTTTTCTCCTATATAAATAGGTTAGCTCTGAAACAACCCTACCTTCATATTTTCAGCTGAATATATTTTTTCATTATCTGCATACATAGTTCCATTAGCCATGCCTAGCTTTAACTTTCTATCAATAACTCTTGTAAAATTTACTTCGTATCTCACAAGTTTTATATCTGGTGTTACCATTCCTGTAAACTTCACCTCACCCACACCTAGAGCTCTGCCTCGACCTTTCATTTCTCTCCATCCTAGATTAAATCCAGTTAGTTGCCATAATGCGTCTAAACCCAGACACCCTGGCATTACGGGATCTCCCTCAAAATGACANTCAAAAAACCACAATTTTGGATTTATGTCGAACTCTGCTATCACATGTCCTTTATTATGTTCACCGCCATCATCTGATATCTCTGTTACCCTATCAATCATTAGCATAGGAGGCATTGGAAGTTGAGGGTTACCTATTCCAAACAGTTCACCCTTAGCGCATGATATTAGCTCATCGTAATCAAACTTATTTTTTCTGGATATCATAGTGTTCTTTTTACTATACTATTTTTAGTATCATACAAATCAAATTCTATTAATGCTTTAAAAAATATTCTTTTTTTTGATCATTATCTTCTGTCACAAAATTATTAACGGAGATCCTATCAGGGTATGTTTACAAAAGATAGGTAAAATAATTTTCATATCTGCTGTATGCCAAAGTACAAAATTGAGTTGGACTTTTCATTCATTTACAATTAAAAAGAACAAAACATGAACAAAATAAAATTGAAAAATAGATTCGCTTCCATTTGGTTTCCACAGTTACCATTAGAGACGATATTATCTAAAGAACCCCTGTTAGATTCATTACCTCTAGTTGTTTCTTTTTCTGAAGGGGAGGAAATAATATGCGCAAATGGATTAGCTAAAAAGCTAAATATATGCGCTGGAATGTCTACTAAGGAAACTCTGACATTGAACCCTCATGTGATTAGTAAAACAGTTCAACATTCGGATCTTAAAAAAAAACTAATTAAACTTTTTAGTTTCACATATCAATTCACGCCTCTTGTAAGATTAGATGGCTATGATAGCTTGATGCTTGATATAACAGGATGCGAGAAATTCACGGGGAAAGAGGAAGACTTTATACATCAACTAACAACTCATTTTTCTAAAATTAATATACTCAGCATTATAGGGATTGCGGGAACTCAGGGAGCCGCTTGGGCAATAGCAAGATTCCAAAATAGTTCCAATCAAAAACAACCAAGAGTAAATCTTAGAAAAATAATCAATGATCAAAGTAGAGCTACAAGGATTAAAATTCCTAGCGACAGAGATACCGAGAATTTGCAAAAGAAATTATCTATCTTTAATACAGGCTATTCTGTTAATGACTCTATATATAAATCTAGAATAATTGATAATGATAAAACAGAAAAATCTCTTATTTCCTTACCAGTGGAAGCGTTGAATATAGAAAGTACCGATGTAAATCTATTAAATTTATTTGGTATATACAAAGTTGGAGATCTAATAAACATAGATTCGACTTCTATTAATAGAAGATTTGGCAATCATATAACCAAAAGAGTACGGCAAGTTTTGGGTAAAGAAACAGAATTATTCAATAAAATTGTCTTGGAAGAAAAATATTCCTTTTCAACAGAACTGTTCTTAGNAGAAATAACTCTTCAAGGTATAAGTGAATTCATCAAAACTCTTATTAAGAAACTATGTGATAAGCTCGAGAAAAATAAGAAGCTAATTAGAAGATGTAATGTTAANTTTCCACCAAACAACAAATTACTTATAGAGATAAATTTCAGTAACCCCACGCAAGACAAAGCCAAAATAGAACTGGTAATGCTAGAAAAACTCAAGACTATCAAAAGTCTCAAAAATATAGAAGCAATAATCCTTGAAGGAGTACATATTGAAGAAGCAAGAGAAAGACAAATAGCTATAAATGTTCCTGGTAGAGATTGCACTTCTAAATATCTAGATGAGGAAGAAAAAATAAGTTTATTGATGGCCAGAATCGAAGCTAGGTTAGGGAAAAATAAGGTGAAATCCTTCGCACAACGCCACAGTCACATACCAGAGAAAACTTTTTCTTTAGATGAATTCAAACCAAAAAGAAAAACAGGTAATCAATGGCAGAAAAGTAAATTTATCAGACCAATACTTTTATATTCACCGGATCTCATTAATGCTACTTTGTATAGAGATGACTATCTGAATAAATTCAGTTGGAGAGGAAAAAAGTATAAAACCTGCTATGTACGTGGACCTGAAAGAATAGCGTCTGAATGGTGGAACAAGGATAAAGGGACGAATTTTAGATTACGTGACTATTGGGAGGTGACAACAACGTGTGGTGCAAGGTTGTGGATGTTTGAAGAAAAGAATAAGATTTCAGAAAATAGATGGTTTGTACATGGTAATTTTTGTTAGTAATTTAGGCTGTGAATAGGGATGCAATTTCAAAAAAATAATACATTAGATACTAAAGCTCTTGGGCTTGAGGTTTCTTTGGCAATAGCAAAATTTGTTACTGGAAAAGAGAACATGCACTATGGCGTTTGGGACAACCTAGANCCTTGTCTTGAGAATTTGGGTAAGGCTCAAGAACAGTATACAAAACTACTGTTCAAATACTTTCCAAAAAAGAAAAAGCTGAAGATCCTTGATATTGGCGGAGGTGCTGGNGAAACAGCAAAGAAGTTAATCTCCTTAGGCCATAGCGTCACTATTATTGTACCTAGCGATATACTAAGCAAACGATGTTTAGAAAACACAAACAATAAAGCCGAAGTTCATAATATAAGGTTTGAAGATTATGAACCCAAAAAAAAACAGACATTTGACTTATGTCTGTTTTCAGAAAGCTTTCAATATATTCCTGCAAAAATTGCGCTAAAAAAGGCTAAAGGATTACTAAACAAAGGTGGACAAATATTGGTTGCGGATTGCTTCCGCTCTGACGTCAAGCATAGTAGTCACAACAGAAGACCAGGAGGAGGACATCCTTTATCGGAAATGCTGAAACTAATTAAAGATGTAGATTTGAATATTATATCAAAAAAAGATATAACAAAATCCGTTGCTCCATCTTTAGATATAGAGCAAAAATTTTATAATGTAGTTGGCGTTGGAATAGACAAAGTACAGCAAGGCTTAGTAGCAAGCCATCCTTGGAAAATGAANCTNTTTANTCTNGTCTATAAGACTATAGTAAACCAGAAAAAGCGCAGACGNTTACATGATAGAATTTACGGAAANATAAGAAATTCTGANAATTTTATNAAATTCAATCACTATATNATCTTTCAACTGTCTTCCAATAAGGCAGGTTGAATAGCTTAATAAGATAGANCTTTTAGTTGTCGTATTCAGAGCTTTGCATAACATCTAATTTCAGCTTCCTAGAAGGAGCTAGCCATCCTGAAGAGTATGTTGAAAGAGCAATAGAGTTTGGATTAAAATCTATAGCAATTGTCGACAAAAATTGCATTTCTGGAATAGTAAGAGGGCTTAGAACTATAAAGGAAATCGAATATGATACTAAAAGTAAATACTCTCCTCTAAAACTAATACCAGGAGTTACTATTGTCACAACTCATAGAACTGAAATAACATGCTTAGCTCAGACACGACAAGGATGGAAAAACATATGCAAAGTTTTAACTACTGGAAAAAANAATTCGAAGAAGGGTTATTCCCATATTGACTATGAAAGTATTCTCAAAAACCAAGATGGCATTATATTCTTAGCTCATATTTCAGAAAAAAATCATAGCCTTTCAGAGAGGCTTGAGTGGTTGAGGTTTATCCNAATACTCAAGAGAAATAATAGTAGATCTATATATATAGTTATGGCGCCCAGATATGATGGCTTGGATGAAATACGTTTTTACAAAATCAATAAGTTTGCAAAAAATGCTAAGTGTGGAGTTATAGGGTCTTCTACTCCTCTAATGCATCATGGCTCCAGACGAAAAGTCAGAGATACTTTATCTGCAATAAAAATGAAATGCACCATAGATGACCTGGGAGTTGAATCAAGCANTAATGGAGAGCAAAGNATGCGATCACCCCATGATTTTATAACTATATTCAAAGATTATCCTGAAGCGATACACAACACTAACTTTGTAAGCGATAGATGTTCGTTTTCTTTAGACGAACTCAGCTATACATACCCTAAAGAAGTGCTCAAAGGAGAGAACCCCGATACAATATTACACGAGCTAACCTTTAATGGATTAAATGAATATTATGCAAAAAATATTCCTGTGAAAATATTAAAGGGAGTAAAAAAAGAACTTCTGTTAATAAAAAAACTCAAATACGCTCCCTATTTCCTCACAGTGTACGACATAGTGAAATTTGCAAGAAGTAGAGGTATTTTGTGTCAAGGCCGTGGCTCTGCTGCTAATTCCATAGTTTGTTTTTCTTTGGGAGTAACATCCGTTAGCCCNGAGATTGGGTCTATGGTATTCGAGCGCTTTATATCAGAAGCAAGAAACGAACCTCCTGACATTGACATTGATTTTGAGCATGAACGCAGACAGGAGATAATAGACGAAATATACAGGAAATATGGCGATAGAAGAGCTGCCTTATGCGCTACAGTCATCCACTACAGAGCGAAAGGAGCGATAAGAGATGTAGGCAAAGTAATGGGGTTAAGCAAAGAAATAATATCCTCGATGGCTGAAAATATTGTTGGATGGGATAGACATAAGATACCTCATTACAATAATACCAACTTAGAAGGTAAGAATGACCATACTAGAATATTGGAGACTTTGGCCCTCAGCGACCAATTGATAGGCTTTCCTAGACACTTAGGTCAGCATGTAGGNGGCTTTATAATTACTGAGGATTATTTGGATGAGATTACATCTATTGAAAATACTGCTATGGAAGGCAGAAGTATAATAGCATGGGATAAAGANGACATAGACTTTTTAGGTATACTAAAGATAGATATTTTAGCTCTTGGGATGCTGACATGTATAAANAAATCTTTTGATTTAATAAAAAACCATCANAACCGGAAAGTTAGCCTAAACAATATTCCACATCGAGATACACGTGTCTTTAATATGCTTTCCAAAGCAGACACTNTAGGGGTTTTTCAGGTTGAAAGCAGAGCCCAAATGAACTTCCTTCCAAGATTAAAACCACAATGCTTTTATGATCTGGTAATACAAGTTGCCATCGTCAGACCTGGGCCAATTCAGGGGGATATGGTTCATCCCTATATAAAAAGAAGAAATGGACAAGAAAAAGTTACTTTTCCTTCCGAAAAACTAAAAGAAATTCTTGGTAAGACTCTTGGCGTGCCACTATTTCAAGAACAAGCAATACAAATTGCAATGAAAGGTGCGGGATTTTCNTTGANAGATACTGATAGACTGAGAAAATCATTAGCAACGTTTAAGAGAAACGGTACTGTTAGTAAGTTTAAAAAAAGATTTATTGATGGCATGCAAAAAAATGGATACGACAAGGATTTTGCTACAAAGTGCTTTTCTCAGATATCGGGGTTTGGTGAATACGGATTTCCTGAAAGTCATGCTGCAAGCTTCGCTATTCTTGTATATGCATCGGCTTGGATAAAATATCATTATCCTGATGTTTTTGCCTGCGCTTTACTAAACTCTCAACCGATGGGATTCTACTCTGCTTCCCAAATAATACGTGATGCAAAAAATCACGGNGTAAAAGTTAAAGAAATATGCATAAACAAAAGCGAATGGAACCATTCTCTAGAAAATCACGGCGAACCTTGTTTTAGTTTACGCCTGGGGTTCAGGCAGATCAAAGGACTGTCAAAAAATGACGTCGATAGAATTATTAAAGAGAGAGGCAATGGTTATAATGATCCCCAAGATTTATGGCATCGTATTAGACTGAGCCCAAGTATTATAAAGCTGCTGATTAAAGCAAATTGCTTTCACTCTCTTAATAAAAACAGAAGACTATTACTTTGGGATGCTCAAGCTATAAAAAAAACAAATTCTTTAGCCCTTTTTGAAGGTTATTCTGAGAAGGAATACTTACCAGANAAAAGCGTCAATCTTCCTAATATGACTTTAGGTGAAGAATTGATTTTAGATTATCAATCTCTACGGTTAAGTCTATCTACACACCCCGTAAAACTACTGAGACCTTTTCTCAAGAAGAGATTCATAGAAGAGTATTGTAGCCGTAGTNTCTAACGAGTTTAACCGCAATAGACGCTAACTATCTTCTTCTGACTGCCAACAATAATACTCAATCGTTTAGGGTTAGTATTCTCAATACTTTCATTTCTATCTAAGAAAATAATCCTAGTATTGGATGGGTACTCCATTGCACCGAGCGCCGATTCAGGTTGCCCCACTAAAAAGCTCAAATTACGTGCTATACACTGACCATCATCTGTTAGCTTGACCTTATTCCCGATTGTTGGGCCAGTGTAGTTCCCTGTAATATTGGGTTGCTCGANACTNGTTTGATTTGTTTGACAAGCAACTGTTAATAAACAAAAAGTTATAATAAAAAAATTTTTNACCACAGATATCCTCATTAATTTAATTCACTTTAAAGCTTCTTACGATTAGCAATCAGATCATCAACGACAGCAGGTTCTGCTAAAGTAGATGTATCACCTAAATTGCTAAAATCATCCTCAGCGATTTTTCGCAAAATCCTTCTCATTATCTTACCTGATCTAGTTTTTGGAAGACCTGGAGAAAATTGAATAATATCAGGCTTTGCAATAGGACCAATCTCTTTTCTAACCCAATCCTGAAGCTCCTTCAAAAGTTCATCAGAGTTTTTCTCTCCGGACATTAGAGATACATATGCGTATATCCCTTGGCCTTTAATTGGGTGGGGGAAACCGACTACTGCACTCTCATTAACTTTTGGATGNGCGACTAAAGCACTTTCAATTTCTGCTGTTCCCATTCTATGACCTGAAACATTTAAAACGTCATCGACTCTTCCAGTGATCCAGTAATACCCATCTTTATCCCTTCTACACCCATCACCTGAAAAGTAATAACCTTTATAATCATTAAAATACGTCGAAACAAACCTATCGTGATCTCCAAAGACAGTACGCATTTGTCCTGGCCAACTATCCTTAATAACCAATACGCCTTCACACTCCTCATCAGATATCTCTTCTCCAGAGTTTGGGTCAAGAATTGCAGGCTCAATACCAAAAAAGGGTAAAGTTGCAGAACCAGGCTTGGTTGTTGTAGCTCCTGGTAGAGGTGTAATAAGAATTCCACCTGTTTCGGTTTGCCACCACGTATCGACTATTGGGCAATTGTTTTTACCTACTACCCGATTATACCACTCCCATGCTTCAGGATTAATAGGCTCTCCTACAGTGCCTAGAATTCGAATGCTAGACAAATCATTTTTNTTAACAAATTCGTCACCTAGCCCCATCAAGGCTCTTATAGCTGTTGGAGCCGTATAAAATTGATTTACTTTATATTTTTCACATATTTGCCAAAATCGTGATGCGTCAGGATAGGTAGGAACGCCCTCAAACATAAGAGTCGTTGCTCCATTTGCTAAAGGCCCATAAACGATATAGCTGTGACCAGTTACCCAACCTACATCAGCAGTACACCAATAGATATCTCCATCATTATAATCAAAAACAAATTTATGTGTCATTGAAGCATACAGAATATATCCCGCCGTTGAATGTAAAACACCCTTAGGTTTTCCTGTTGAGCCGGAGGTATAGAGTATAAAGAGCGGGTCTTCTGCATTCATAGGTTCAGGAGGACAAACAGTACTTGCTTTATCCATTAAATCATTCAACCAGAAATCACGCCCCTCCTTCATGCTAACTTCTGTTGAAGTTCTCTTCAAAACAAGAGAGGTTATATCTCCGGATATATCCAAAGCCTCATCAACATTCTTCTTTAAAGGAGTTTGTTTTCCACCTCTTGGCGCTTCATTGGCTGTAATCACCGCTTTTGCTCCACAATCAATAATTCGACTCGCAAGCGCTTCTGGAGAAAAACCTGCGAAAACAACAGAGTGTATGGCGCCCACTCTGGCACATGCTAACATAGCGTAAGCCGCTTCTGGAACCATTGGCATATACAAAATTACTCTATCCCCTTTCTTTATACCTCTATCCTTTAAAACGTTTCCAACCTTACAAACATTTTCATAGAGTTCTCTGTACGTAATTTTTTTAGAAACCCCTGGCTCATCACCCTCCCATAAGATTGCCACTTTTTCACTTTTGTTTTCTAGGTGTCTATCTACACAGTTTTCAGACACATTGAGCACACCATCTTCAAACCACTTTATAGAAATATCAGGATGGGAATATGAAACATTTTTGACTTTAGTAAATTCTTTTTGCCACAGCAGTCGATTACGGCCCTGTTCCTCCCAAAACGCCTCAGGACTTTCAACTGACCTTNTATACATTTCATGATATTTGGTCCTATCTATTAGCGCTTTTTTGGAAAACTCTTCCTTGGGCTGATATCCTTCTACAGTTTTCATTCCTTTAATCCTAATTATAATTGTTCTTAAACAAATCTTCGTCAGCTTTAAATAATACTCGCAATCGCACTTGCTAAATAATTTATCACGTCTTTACGCAAACCCGCTACATTTATTCTACTATCGGAGACCATATATATTCCATGATCTTTTCTTAAAACCTCAACTTGGTCGGAAGTTAAGCCTAACTTAGAAAACATACCCCTATGCTTATTAACAAAACTGAAACGCTCTGATTTAGTTTCTCGTTGCAATTCCGATGCAAGCCTCTCTCTCAAATCCAACATATTTACACGCATTTCTTCTAGTTCGTCTTTCCACAGAACCTTAAGCGTTTCATCCTGCAATATTTGATTAACTACTGCAGCACCGTGGTCTGGAGGGAAAGAAAATGTAAGCCGGTTTAATGATTTAAGGTTATCTTGAACTACATGTTGTTTCGCTGGCTCTGAAACTACAATAGCTACNCCTACTCTATCTCTGTAAACACCAAAATTTTTTGAGCACGAGACAGCAATCATTGCCTCTGATACATTTTTTACAAGATAATTTAGACCCTCAACATCTTTAGCTAAGCCGTCTCCAAAGCCTTGATATGCAAGATCTATGAAAGGTAAAACATTTTTGTCCTGAATCAATTGTGTTATCTCTACCCATTGTTCCAAGCTTAAATTTGCTCCAGTAGGGTTGTGACAACATCCATGCAACAACAATATATCGTTTTCACGCATATCATTAAGGTCTTTATACATTTTGTCAAAATTCACTTCACATGTGGTCTCATCAAAATAATAATAGGAGCTCATATTCATGCCCAAGTGTTTCAAAATAGCTTGGTGATTGGGCCAGCTTGGATTTGAAATCCAAACATTACCGACGCTCTTTGTAGCTCTTGCTAAAAGAAGAAGTTGGTGTAAGGCCCCGGTTCCTCCAGGCGCTTGAGCAAATGAGAGCCTTTTGTCATCTACAGAATTATTTAAGACTAATCCTCCTATATTTTTGGAGAATTCAATTGAGCCTATTAAGCCAACATAACTTTTACTATCCTGCGATCTGTGCAGTATCTCTTCACTTTTTTTTACTGCTTTCATTATTGGTGTTGCTCCTTCGGCATTCTTGTAAACGCCCACACCCAAATCTAACTTATTTGTTCTTGTATCCTCCGCGTATTGAGCCATTAACTCCATTATTTTATCTGATGGTTGACTATTTAAATGCTCGAACATTTATAGATACTCCTTATTTTCCAATTGAGACGACGCACTTCTCTTATGAATCTCTGTTTTATATATATTAAATCCAGCTTTTTGGTAAAGAGGAAGGGCACTTTTGTGGTCCAGTGTATTAGTGTTGACAGTTAATGTTTTTACATCACCCCTCTCCATTACTTCCTCAAAAACTCTGTTCATCATAAATTTACCTAGGCCTTTGCCAGTTACGTCATCAAACAACCCAAAATAGGCTAAGTCACAAACAGGTAAAAGCCTATAATCGAGAACAAAAAAGCCCTTAGGTACACCTCGGAGAATGAGAGAATATAGAATAACGTTATCGTCAGTCAAAAAGCTTTCCAACTTGCTTTTTTCGGATCGCAACCAATCGGTCCACTCATATTTTCGACCAACCTCCTTATAAAGATATAAAAAATATGATGTATTTGGTGATATTGCTTTAAGAAAGCTAATAGCATGATTACCCAAAACATTTTTAAAATACTTAATATCCTTAATTTCTAAAGACAAAAATGAGACAGTATAGTTTAATATTCTGCTTGCTTCTTGATGTTGCATTTGAAACTTCTAATCAATTTTTCCCCACTCCGCCCAGGAACCATCATATAATGAAATTTTTGAACAGCCAATTTCGTCTAACGCTAAATATAAAACCGCTGCAGTTACTCCTGACCCGCAAGTTGTAATAATATAATTATTAAAAACTACACCCTTCTTAGAAAAAATATCTAAGATCTCTCGCTTTTTTTTAAACGTAAAATCTTCATTCAATAGAGTTTCATAAGGAACATTAATTGAATTTTCTATTGATCCAGATCGCAAACCACTTCTTGGTTCAGGCGCTGTTCCCATAAAACGCTCCTCTGAACGCGCATCAATTATTGAGCAATGATTTAATTTAGTTGCTCTCAGAACATCATCCCTATCAGCTACTATACTCTTATCTTCGTAGATAGTCAGGTGTCTAATTTCTTTCTCGGTTAGATCAGCTGTAGTCGATCTATTTTCTTTAACCCACTTTGGAAATCCTCCATCAAGTACAACTACATCAGAGTATCCAAACACTTTAAACATCCACCATAGTCGAGCAGCAGACCTCATTCCTAATCCATCGTATATGACGACTTTATGTCCATCACCTATACCGAGTTTCCGGACAGTGGAATTGAACATCTCCGAGGGTGGTAGCATGTGAGGTAAGTCGCTGTCGTTATCTTTTATTTTGTCAATATCAAAGAAAGATGCCCCCGGAATGTGACATTCTAAAAATTCTTGTTCTGCGTTTCGTTTCTCTTGCGGAAAATACCAGCTAGAATCTATTATTCTTATATCAGGAGCCTCTAAATGTTGTGCCAGCCAATCTGTAGAAACTATATTTTTGAAATCATCTTCCATAAAAACCTCAGTTAATTAACTCTTCTGCGCGAGTGAGATCGACCCCAACTAATTGGCTTACNCCTGGTTCCATCATGGTAACACCAAACAATCTGTCCATTCTAGTAATAGTTATTATGTTATGAGTAATTACAATAAATCTTGTGTTAGTTTCGTTAATCATAAAGTCGAGAATATCACAGTATTTTTCAATGTTTGCATCATCCAAAGGCGCATCAACCTCATCCATTAAGCATATGGGACTTGGGTTTGATAGAAATACTGCAAAAATCAACGCTAGAGCTGTTAGTGTTTGTTCACCTCCCGACAGAAGTGAAATTGTCGTAACTTTTTTTCCTGGTGGTTGACACATTATTTCTAAACCCGCCTCTAGTGGATCTGTGCTATCTACCAATGCGAGCTCTGCCTTCCCACCTTGAAAAAGTCTAGTGAAGAGTGTTTGAAACGTTTTATTTACTTCAGTAAAGGCCTCAGTCAATTTCTGTCTGCCATCCTTATTGATACTTCTTACCGCCGTGTTTAACTTCTCAATTGCTTGAACTACATCGTTTCTCTCAGTTAGGATTGTTTCGAGCTCATCTCTAATCTCTTTTGCGTCTTGCTCAGCTCGTAAGTTAACAGACCCAAGATTATCTCTAAATCTGATCTGTTTTTCTAATCTCGTCTCTATTTCTGCTTGAGAAAAATCCTTGATTTGATTATTTGAAAACTCATCCTGAAATTTATCAAATTTTACATTATATTCGTTATTTATTCTACTATCTAACTCAGCAATATTATCAGCCAAACCCTCTTTTTTTGTAGTTAATCTTACTTGATTTTCTTTCTCTAATCCAAGCTCTGCTATGAGTTCCTTATTTCTGGATTGTAACTTTCTTAGATTACCTTCTGATGAAGCTAACGTATCCCGAGCATTCACAAGCTCTTTACTAGTAACTTCCATTTTTCTATCGATAACCTCTTTACTATTTTCTAGATCTCCTGGGCGTGATGAGGTTTTTTCAATCTCTAACTTCAGACTCTCTATTCTTGCTTGAATACTTGATTTTCTTTCGATAGCAATTTCTGACTGAGCCTTCCATTTTGATCGATTGATCTCGATTTCTTCTTTTCTTTCTCCTAAAGAGTTTTTATCGTCAGTAAGTTTATCAAAATTTGCCTTTTCAGTTCTTAACTCTTCTCTTTGTTTATCCAATTCCTCTAAATTACTAATGAGTAATTGGTTCTCATTGTTATCAGAATCTGGGTCAACGGGATCCCCTTTGTCACTATCATGCTCTTGATATTTTTTGAGTTGGGCAGTCTCTTCCTCGATTTTCTTCTCCAGTGAAATGATATTGTCGCTAGCGATAGCGCGCTGGTTCTTATGTCGTGCAATTTCACCTTCCAAGGCCTGAAGATCAGACCCCCCTTTAGATATTTTCAATCTTTCTGTCTCTAAGTTTCCGAATGAAGACGTTTTTTCTTCCANTATNNTCTTTTTATTTTGTAAACCATCTAATTGGGACTCTATTTCTTTAAGGCTGTCTTGTATCTCGACCACTTTTTTTTGATTCCTCACTTTTAATTCATTTTTTGAGATTTCCCCTGTCGAATACCTTACAAACCCATCCCATCGCCATAAATCTCCCTCTTTTGTAATAAGCTGTTGGCCAGGAAGAAGCATTTTACTGAGTTTATCTCCCTCTTCGGTTGAAGAGACTATCCCAACATGCTCGAAGAGATAATTTAAAACATCAGGACCCTTAATACGCGAAGATAAATTTTCTAAATTAGAAAAGTTCTTTTTTATTTTATTATCGATTTTATCAAGAACATTTTGCCAACCAGATATTTTTCTTTTTGTTATCTCTGGGTATTCTAACTCTGAAAAGAATAGTGCATCTAGACAACGTTCAAATCCATTTTCAATTTCTAGTTTATCAAAAACAGTTTTTTGATCATTATTTTTACTTAGAAGACCTTTTGATGCCTCGAGCTCAGAAATATTTACAGCCTTTGTTGCATTGAGCTTATTGATTTCGTTATCAACAATTGCAATCTCCTCCTGATTTTTTTGAAAATCTTTTTCTTTTTGAGAAAAATTATTGGCGTCAGTTTGGTATGTAGATTTAAGATTATCTTGTTCCTTCATAAGGTCTTCAAGTTTCTTTATTTCATGTTGTTCAGCACTCTTTAATTTTTCTAAAGCGTCATTTAGCTTTTCGATATTTCTATTTAAGTCTAAAAGAGTAGATGAACGTTCTTCTTTTCTTTTTTCATTCAGAATTTTTTCAGCTCTCAACTCATTCAACTTATCTCTTAATGAATTATAGCTCTCGTTTACTGCTTGNATGCGTTGGTTGTTTTGTTCTATTGCTTCCTTTTCATTCTCAATTTTTTCATCAATGTCATGCAGTTTTTCGTCTACTTCCCGTAATAGGTTGTTTTGATCTACCATATTACTCTCTGCATCTGCCATCAACTGATCTTCTCTTTGCAAATCAGCTTCGCTTTGAGTCAATTGACTCTGTAATTCGTTAGCTTTTCTCTCTGTTAAGTTAATTTCATTCAACACAACTTGTCGTTCTAATAGAGTATTTTGGTGGGCCTCTGATTTTTCCTCGACATCTAATTTTTGTTTTGAGATATTTTCATTTTCAATATCGATTTTTTTTTGAAGTTCACGGTCTTCAGTCTCTAGACGGGACAGTCTTTTCAAATTTTCAGTGTAAGATGTATCTACGGAGCTAATATCGGATCTCAAACTTAAATACTGTTTTAGTAACAATATGCCCTTTAGTGTTCTAATTTCTTTAGATAACTTTGCATACCTTTCAGCCTCTCGCGCCTGCTTTTCAATGGTTTTTAACTGCACCTCAAGTTGAGAAATTAAATCTTGAAGTCTGTCAAGATTTCTCTCCGCTCCATTAAGTTTTAATTGGGCTTCATGACGACGATGGTAAAGCCCTGAAATTCCAGCCGCCTCTTCTAAAATCTTTTTTCGGTCTTTAGGCTTCATGTTTAAAAGCTCTGCAATTTGCCCCTGTTTAATGAGGCTAGAAGAATTAGAACCTGATGAAAAATCTGCAAATAGGGTCTGTACATCGCGTGCTCTCACTTCTTTCCCATTGAGTCGGTAGGACGAACCTATTTCTCTTGTAATCTTTCTCGATATCTCAATTTCTTTGTGTCGGTTGAATTCGCTAGCAGCTTTTTGTTCAGAGTTATCAATTTCTAAGGTGACTTCAGCGAAGTTCCTTGGGCTTCTTCCTTCTACGCCGGCAAAGATCACGTCTTCCATTCCAGATGCCCTCATTGAAGATGGTCTACTCTCACCCATCAACCATTGGAATGCATCTATAATATTCGATTTTCCACAACCGTTAGGCCCTACTATTCCAGTGAGCCCTGGCAATATTTCCACCTCAGTGGAATCTACAAAGCTTTTGAAGCCTAGAAGTCGAAGTTTTGTAATATCCAAAAAAACTCTTCCTTTTTATTTGAAAAATTTGATTATCAACCTTATAACCTTCAGTTATAAATAAATCACTATAAAAAATACAACCCAATCCTTGTGACACTACAGCAAGACTCATATTCAAAGTAGCCGGAAAATAACATGATAAAATCTACGACAATAGTTGGACTTTCTGGCTCACTCAGAAAAGCGTCCTCAAACACGAAACTACTAAAATATATAGAAAAAAAAATTAAATTGAAAGATGGTGATATACATTTTTCATTCGGTAATATTAATCTTCCCCTTTACAACGACGATTTGGAAAAGGAAGCCGGTATTCCAGAGACTGTTATAAAACTTGGAGAGACTCTTAGCCGGGCCTCAGGAATAATAATATCAACACCAGAATACAATAAAGGTATTTCTGGTGCGTTAAAAAATTCGTTTGATTGGATGTCTAGATTAAAGCCTAATCCGTTTACGTCAAAAACCATAGCTATAGTTTCTGCTACCGATGGCCGGTCTGGTGGGGAAAGAAGTCAATACATGCTCAGAATGTGCCTAACTCCCTTTGACTGCAAAATAATACAGACTCCTGAAGTTTTAATTGGTCATTCAAGCAGAGCCTTTAATGATGCTGGGGACCTTACTGATGAAAAATCTAATGAGTTGCTAGATAAATTGTTAGAAAAATTTCTTGCACAATCCTCAATATAATGCTTCTGGAATGCCGATAGGCAATCTCATTTTGGCCAAATAAAATGCTCACACAAGAAGATATTAGAAAAAATTTAGAGAAACAAAAAGTAATTAAAGATAAAGTTGATATAGCGAGATCACGCGTTGCTAAGGACTTTTTCCAAGTAAATGAACTTGAATTAAAGTTAGGCGAACCACTCCCTAAGTACTGGCATTGGTTTTTCTGTTGGGAGACTGCTGAAGATAAGCTTCTCGGGTTGGATGGCCACATTAAGCCAGGAAACAACATAATTCCAGATACTGGCTTCCCTAGAAGAATGTGGGGAGGAAGTGAAATTAACTTTTTTGAGCCACTTTTGATTGGAATGGAAATAACAAGGGTTATTACGCTTGAAAGTATAAATTACAAAAAAGGTAATTCAGGTGACTTCTGTGTAATTGAAATAAAAAATGAATTGAAAAATAACGACACGACACTTCTAATCGAACGGCAAAGCCTTGTATATCTTCCCGTCCGTTTAGGATTTGATCAGAGAGTGCACAAGCCACACAACAAACCCTCTGAAGCTTGTTTGAATAGGAAGTATACAGAAAATCAACTTTTTAAATATTCTGCATTAACCATGAATAGTCATAGAATTCACTATGATGTGGATTATTGCAAAACTGTTGAATACTACCCTTCACTAGTCGTTCATGGCCCATTACTAGCTCAAAATTTAATTGATGCTGCAGATCAGAGGTTTGAGGGTGGGTTACAGTTTTTTAAATATAGAGCACTAAACCCAATATTTGTGTCCGATGAATTTTCCATTAACACTTCAGATACTGGAGAGTTTTGGGTTACCGATAAGTCTGGGGTTTTGTCCATGTCTGCAGTGGCATCATAATTGACCGGTCAGAGCGTTAGATTAGGCATAGCTCTCATGCTTATTGCTACTCTAGTTTTTGCTACACAAGATGGCCTCTCAAGATATCTCGCTGAAAAATACTCTGTTACGTTGACGATTATACTAAGATTTTGGGCATTAGCTGCAGGAATTTCTTTATACTTTTTTTTATTTAAGAAATCGCGCTCCCTTGTATTTAGCAAAAGACCACTCTTGCAGATTTTAAGAAGTAGTATTTTAGTAGCCGAAATATTTGTCACCGTCTACTCCTTCACTATAGTGGGCTTAGTTGCTACATCAGCAATTTTTTCAAGCTATCCTTTATTGGTCGTAATCTTCTCATACTTTATATTAAAAGAAGATCTTACAAAGCTGAAATTTGCGATAGTACTGGTAGGATTCTTAGGGGTATTGATAATTGTCAAACCCGGTGGTGATGTATTTCAAATGCACTCAATTATTCCATTCATTGGAGCGGTCTTATTTGCCCTTTATGGAGTTTTAACAAGGATGGCAAGTTTTAGTGACAGTAGTTATACAAGTTTAATTTGGACAGGATTGATCGGAGCTTTCTTCTCAACACTTATAGCTCCATTTTATATTATACCTATTGAAAAATCAGATATTCTCTTAATGTCAATATTATGTATTTTGGGTATCGTTGGTCATTTCGTACTTATCAAAGCATTCGAGTTCGCTGAAGCAGCCGTTATTCAACCATTTGCTTATTTCCACTTGGTTTTTGCTGGCATTATTGGAGTTCTAATATTTAATGAGAGTATAACATGGCCTATCATACTAGGCTCTTCGATAGTTATATTTGCGGGTATTTTCTCATACTTACTCGACAACACTGCCAAAAATCTAAAAAACTGAAAATTTTTCATATAAACGTTTGGCAACTTGGTTTTTATTCAAATTTAAAAACGATGGCCAAAATATTTTTTTGCCAAGTTTGGCTTTTCAATTGATCCGGAGATCTTACTATCGTATATCCAAACGGCCTCCAATACACGCTTTATATAGTTTCTTGTTTCTGGGTATGGTATCAATTCAATCCATACTAGGGGGTCAATACCCTTTTTTCTTGGATCTCCCATATTAGATAACCATTTTTTCAAATTTGCAGGACCAGCATTATAGGCAGCTAAGGTAAGAACTTTACTACCTTCGTATCTTTTTAATAAATACTTCAAATAATATGACCCCAAGCGAATATTATAATTCTCATCAGTTATGAGCTTTGACTTTTGATATTTAATTTTTAGTTTTCTAGCCACTTCTTTTGCCGTGTTAGGCATTAATTGCATTAAACCAAGTGCTCCCGTTCTAGACTTTGCGGCTCTAAAAAACTCGCTTTCTTGCCTTATAACCGATAAAACCAGTGACTTATCGACATTCTGGTCAAATGCAAAATCTTTATTGGTTGGGAACAATTCACTATGTAGGGGGGTTCCTTTTTCTGTTGACTTTTTCGCTACTGTCAGCGAGCCCTTTATAAATCCAGCGTCGTGAAGTATATGACAAAGCTTATATCTTTCTTGCTCTGATAGGTACTTAGCCAGATGTCCAAATATATAATCAGACAAAACCCCCCTTTCCGCGAAATATAGANTAGCGGCTACCTCAACTAGGTCTTTTTGATTATTTATCTTAAAACCTTTACTATCTTTTCTTGTCACATAACGTGGGCTAGGCTTTATCTTCAACCTCTCGAGAGAAAGCTGACCATAAAAGGAGTAATCATAGTTCGCCGATAAGGTAAAAAATTCCTGAGCACTCTTTTTGTCGCCCAATTGTATAAAGGTTTTTCCAAGCCAATAACCAATTCTAGCGCTAGCGATATCAAGTGAAATTATATCTTTATGATAACCAATTTCATTTAGATAGTTGGATTTTTCTTCCCACTCTTTTAGTAATGTAAAGAAATTTAAGAAATGTTTTTTCGCTAATTTAGGGTCATTGAAGAATTCTAAAGCAATAAAACCTGCCAACCATTCAAGATAAAGAAAATCGCTAAGAGAGTTTGGATTGTCGGAAAAGTTATATTTGGTGTTTGCTATTTCATAAGCTCTGTTAGCGTATCCTCCTCTCAGCGCTCTGAGAGAGTAAATTTGCTTAATTTGAAGCCATCTTTCATCTTCAATAATATCAAAATGCCTTGATGAATTTTTCCTAATAAGCTTTTGAGCCAAATCAAATTGGCCAGATCTCCTCAAAAGAGAGATGTAATCATATGCCACCCCTACATCATTGAAGTCTTTGGCTTTATACGTGAAATTTTTAGACAGTTTCTTTATTTCTTTATACTGTTTTACACTCTTTAAAATTTTCAATTCCTTTTCATCTAAAAAAATTGAAATTCTATCCAACTCATTTAGGTCAGATTTTTTCTTAAAGTGTTTAAATCGCTGTGTAGCCATCTCAGCTAATTTACTTTTGTGATAGGTATTCAGATAGTTCCATTGTTTATCTGTCACTATTTGTCTTACAACTAGCTTTTCCAAAACCTCATTAAAAAATTCAGTATTAGTATTTGCGTTTAGTATCTGCAAGAGAGCTATCGAGCCTTGGGCTGTCTGGGGAAGGCAGTCGTCTTCATATAAACGAGATGAAACCTCTTTTAGTTTTTTGCAATCTGCACCAACTTTGAAAAATGTTTGTATGTCTCTTCTTTTAACACTTTCGTCAATAGAGAGCTCTCCAAATTTTTTTAATAAACGCTGTTGTGGCCAATGTTCATGATATTTCAAAAACTCGGAATATTCCGAAAAACTGCCTTTACCCTCCCGTAATTTTAGCCATTTGATAAACAACAGCAAATTTTCATTATTGGTGTCTTTTATTTCATTTTGTGCCTCATCAAACATACTTGCATCAGAATACTTAAGTGCTTCTACTAAAACTTCTACATGCCCTTTATTTATGTAATCTTCCAAATCCTCAGCCATGCTTGCTTTAAAAAGAACAAGAATTGAAGTGAAAATTAGCAAAAACAGTTTTTTCATAATAAGGATTTTACCTATCTTGATTTGGTTATCTGAAAAAAATGCAGAATTGTAAACTCAGAGTTTTGGGAACGAGATTATGAATCTTGCGAATTTTTGTTTCCTATATATTATGTTACAATTGTAATTATTGAAAAGGTTAAAAATAATGTTTAAAGGTTCGATCCCTGCACTGATTACTCCGTTTAAAAATGGAGAAGTTGACTTTTCTGCACTTGAGAATTTAGTTGAGTGGCATATCAGCGAGGGTAGTTCTGCAATAGTGGCCGTTGGAACAACTGGTGAATCTCCGACACTGAGTCATCAAGAACATAAGGAAGTTGTGGAAGCGATAATAAACTTCTCAGGAAAGAGGATACCAATAATAGCTGGTGCAGGCTCCAATAGTACTGCCGAGTCTATAGAACTTATGGAATTTTCTGAAAAAGTAGGAGCTGATGCTGCGTTAGTAGTTACTCCATACTACAACAAACCAAATCAAAAAGGTCTTCTTAATCATTACACAAGACTGCATGATAACTCAAATTTGCCTATTATAATTTATAATATTCCAGGTCGATCAATCATTGATATGAACCCTGATACTATGGGTCAGTTATCTAAATTACCACGAATTATTGGGGTCAAAGATGCAACTGGTGATGTCTCTAGGGTTTCTGATACCAGAGAAACGTGTGGAACGGATTTTCTCCAATTATCTGGCGAGGATGCCACCGCGCTAGGGTTTAATGCGCATGGTGGTGTCGGTTGCATTTCGGTAATTGCAAATATTGCTCCAAAACTTTCAGCACTCTTTCAAGATGCGATGCTGGCTGGTAATTATAAAAGCGCACTTGAATATCAGGATAAACTACTACCCCTTCACCGTGCCGCCTTCGCAGAGCCAAGCCCAGCGCCGACTAAATACGCTCTAAGCCTACTTAGCAAATGTGAAAATGAAGTGAGAGCACCTCTTTGTACAATATCTACAGAGACAGAGAGCCAGATAAAATCAGCTATGCATACCGCAGGTTTAATCTCCGCTTCCGATGAGTAAAAAAAAAGTATCATCCAAATCACTCGCCGAAAATCGTAAAGCTAGATACAACTATGAGATTGGTGAGACACTTGAGTGTGGTCTGGTTTTGGTGGGTTCAGAAGTGAAGTCTCTGAGAGATAGCGGGGGTCTTATTGCTGAAAGTTATGCAAGTATCGAGGAAGGAGAGTTGTGGCTGATTAACTGTTATATACCTCTTCACAGCAATTCAAAAACATTTGGTCATGAAGAAAGAAGAAGGCGCAAACTACTTATCAATAAAAAGCAACTGAAGAAACTGTGGGTAAATTTAACTAGGGAAAGAATGACTCTTATTCCTCTAAAACTTTACTTAAACGAAAAAGGNAAAGTTAAACTTTTAATTGGTATTGCCAAAGGAAAAAAGGTCGTCGATAAGAGACAAACCGAGAAAAAGAGAGATTGGCAAAGGGAAAAATCAAGACTATTGAAGCAAAGCTAATATCATACATTTATTTGGCGAGCTGATAAAACTATCCTTCTAAATGGGATCAAGAATAAGGATGCCAGAACTAATTTTACCATGAAATCAGCTACAGCCATACTTACCCAAAAAGGTGTGTCTATGGGAAAAAAGTTCAACAGCGCTGATGCCTCGTTCGCCCACGCTACATCATTTTGTGGTTCAATAAATACGAATGTTGCTGAAAACGCTATAGAGAAGAATATCAACGTATCGAGAGCTGAGCCTATTGTTGATGATACCAAAGGGGGAACCCACCATCTTAATTTTCTAAAAAAATGAAANACATAAGTGTCACTAAAATGTGCTATCAAGAATGCAAGACCTGAGCCCACAGCAATCCTTAAGGTAACCAAAGGACCAAACTCGCCTTCAATTTGACTACCAATTAAAGAACATATAACGCCGACGACAAAACCCCAAAAAATTACTTGCCTTGCTCTTCTGGGACCCTCTAATTTATTCACAACGTCATTAATCAGAAAAGCTATAGGATAGGTAAACGCTCCATAAGTTAAAAAAGCACCTAGATAAAACTGGACCAATACATTGGAAAGAATAACCACTGAGGCCATCATAATAATTGCTATAAANGTGGTCTTATTATCTATTGCTCGCTCTTCCATTTTTTCTCAATACCTTCCCAAATTGTTTGCGCATAATTCTTGTTTTCGAAGCGCTCTAGTTCTTGTAAGCCCGTAGGCGAAGTCACATTTATTTCTGTTAAATGCTGACCAATTACATCTATTCCCACGAAAAATAAATTTTTCTTTTTCAACACCGGTGAGAGCCTTTTACATATTTCAGTATCTCTTGCAGTCAAGTTTGACTTTGCAGGTGTACCACCAACATGCATATTTGATCGAATATCGTCCTGAGGGGGAATACGGTTGATAGCACCAATCGGCTCTCCATCAACTAAAATAATTCTCTTATCTCCATTAGACACATCTGGCAAAAATTGTTGAACAATGATTGGCTCTCTTGAGTTATTTACGAATGTTTCAAAGAAAACATTCAAGTTTTTGTCGCCTTCTACCAATCTAAATACACCTGTCCCTCCATTTCCATATAGAGGCTTAAGAATTACATCTTTGTATCTATTTCGAAAATCAATAATTGACCTTAGGCTTCTTGTAATAACGGTTGGTGGCATTAAGTCTANGAAGTCGAGNACTAAAAGTTTTTCTGGAGAGTTTCTCACCCAATATGGGTCATTGAGAACTAAAGTTTTACCTTTGAGCCTTTCTAACAAGAANGTCGTAGTTATGTAAAGCATATCGAAAGGAGGATCTTGTCTTAAGAAGACTATATCTANTTCCTCCGACAAATCTATTTTCTGCTCTTTTTGCAGAGAGATAACNGGTTTNCCTTCCCGGTCTATATCTACTTTCTGGCCATACGCAATAATGTTCCCGCTTTCATAGACTAAGCTTTCAGGATTAAAATAGTATATTTGATGACCCCTTTTTTGGCCTTCCTCTGCCAATCTAAATGAAGTATCTCCGTTAATGTCGACATCAGATATTGGATCCATCTGAAATGCTATCTTGAGTTTCATAAATACATACCAATCTAGGTTAATTGTTATCTTTAAATATCGTTAGGGCTTTTTTATATATAATTTTTTTTGGGATATTTAGCTTCTCAGCTAGAAAATCCACTGAATCTTTCATGCTCATCGATTTTTTTATTTTTCTAAGCTGTTCATCTAGGTTTTTCAAGTCAAAATCTCGAGCCTCATTTTTTCCTACTACAATTACAAACTCTCCTTTTAAGGATCTCATTTTTTTTGTTACCTTTATACCTTCTTGTGCTTTAAACCTGGTTACCTCTTCATTTAATTTCGTTAGCTCCCTACAGATACATATTTCAGTAGATGGTCTGCAAGTTTCTGCTAACAGTTCCAACGTTTTTTGCAGTCGCTTGCCACTCTCAAAAATAATCAAAGAAGAGCCTAGATTTAAATACGTTTCTAATAGTTTTTTCTTCTTGCTTTTGGTATTCGGTAAAAACCCCAAAAAACTAAACGTATCCGTTGGCAAGCCTGATACTGTTAATGCCGCAATAACAGAGGAGGGTCCAGGAACACTAAAAACCTCAAAACCCTCTTCAATTGTAGTCTTTACCAGTTTATAGCCAGGATCTGAAATCAATGGTGTGCCCGCGTCACTGACTAAAGCCACACTTTTGCCTTGTTTAATTAATTCTATTATTTTCCCTCTTGTATGAGCTGAGCTATGATCGTGATATGAAATTATAGACTTTATTGATTTGCTAATTTTCAATAATTTAAATAGTGATCTTACACTTCGAGTATCTTCGCCAGCTACGTAATCAGAATTACTTAACATATGTAGTGCTCTAAAACTGATATCACTTAGACAGCCCACTGGAAGTGAAACAAGATATAAGCCGGACTTAATTTCTGGATATACNAATTCGTTCATACTTATTCATTAAAAATTGTAATTTTATATAACTTCTCAGCCTAAAGCTTTCCAGACTTTTTAAATTTTTTAATAATTCTCTCGTGTAGTCTAACTAAATATAATATTACTCTAGTTTATGCAGACAGCAAAGAAGACCATAATCGAATTGGATAGTTACGGAGAAAAGTTAAATAAGGAACTTTTAGATTTAGCTATTCCCAATAATCCAGATGTAAAGACAAGAGCAAAGATAACATCCATTCTTAGAGCTTCTAATGAGCTCATGACCCAAGTCGCTTTTGATTTTCTAAACAAATGCCCTTTTTTAGGCAACGAAGCGAAAAGCCTTTTTTGTAAAAAAACAGATATATTGGTTACTACTGTTTTTAATCTAGTTCATAAAAAATTTCATCCGTTTACTCACCCTTCTGAAAGTCAAAGCTTATCGTTAGTTGCTATAGGAGGTTTCGGAAGGGGTGAAATGGCTCCTTATTCCGACATAGATTTATTATTCCTGTCCAATAAACGTCAGACAGGTTGGGCTAAGAGTGTAGTAGAGTCTGTATTGTATCTACTTTGGGATTTAAAATTTAAAGTAGGTCACTCATCTAGAACTATATCTGATTGTGTTCAACTAGGTTTGGATGACTTAACAATACGAACCTCAATGCTGGAGAAGAGATACTTATGTGGAAGTAGAGACTTATTTGAAGAATTAGAGACTACGCTAAAGAAAAAAGTTTTTTCAAAAAAAGCATCGAATTTTGTGGAAGGAAAGCTTTCGGAGAGAGCAGAAAGACACCTTAAGCATGCTAATGCGCGGTATATGCTGGAGCCAAATATTAAAGAAGGTAAGGGAGGACTACGAGACCTCCATACCTTATACTGGATATCAAAGTATATTTATAAAACCGATAACATCCAATCCCTTATAGAGAAAAAGATCTTTAAGAAGAGCGAGCTAGAAATATTTACAGAAGCGGAAAATTTTCTTTGGTTTATAAGGTGTAAAATTCACCAAATATCAGGTTACGCTAATGAGAAATTATATTTTAACATTCAAGCTGATTTAGCAAAAAGCTTAAATATTGAAGATGATAACTCGAGAAGAGGCGTAGAGATATTTATGCAAAAATATTTTNTACAGGCAAAAAATGTTGGAGATCTTACGAGAATATTCTTAACTGCAATAGAAGAGAATTATTTGGCAAAGAAAAANGGGTTTAAGAGAAACCTCTCAGAACTGCTAGGGCTTTCCGGAAGATCATTGAAGCCATTACAAGCAGGNTTGATTATTGAAAAAGGCAGACTCAATATCAGAGATAAAAATTTTTTAACAGAAAAGCCCATAAATATTTTAAAGTTATTCATTTGTGCCCTCGACTCTAAAATACTTATTCATCCACAGGCATTACGACTAGTTTCACAAAATTTAGATTTGGTAGACTCTGAGCTCAAAAATAGTTTTGAGGCAAATGACCTGTTTTTAAGTTTATTGATTGATTACGGCAATCCCGAAAGAGTTCTGAGAAGAATGAACGAAGTTGGGTTTTTAGGGGCATTTATACCTGACTTTGGCAGAATTGTAGCGTTAATGCAGTTTAATATGTACCACTGGTTCACTGTCGACGAACATACGATTCAATGCTTAAAGATTTTATCCGAGATGGAAAAATTACCAAAAAACTATGGCACAGCTGTTGAGGAAATATTTTCGAGGAAATCTCTTAATAGAAAAGTACTGTATCTCTCAATACTCTTTCATGATATTGGAAAGGGGCTAGAAAATGACCACTCTATTGAGGGTGAGAAAATTGCCACCAAATTATGTAAAAGGTTTTCTCTGAAAGATAGTGAGCGTAAGAAAATTTGTTGGTTAGTGAGAAATCATTTAATGATGTCTGATTTTGCTCAAAAACGAGATTTATCAGACCAAAAAACAATTATAGATTTTCAAGAGTATGTCACAGATAGAGAAACACTAGATCTACTATTTATACTTACTGTATGTGATATAAAAGGGGTATCTTCTGATGCATGGAACAATTGGAAAAAGTCTCTACTTGAGAGCCTTTACTTTCAAACACTTAAATTGGTTTCAAAAGATATCAAGGTTGAAACAAGGTCAGAGCGAATAGATACAGCAAAGACAAAGCTTAAGGGATATCTCCAAGGGTTTAACAATGAAGATATCAAAAAGGAAACTTTGCGCCATTTTGATGCTTATTGGCTAGTTTTAGATACGCCAACCCAAAAGCTTATAGCCGAAATGATCATAAGGCTTGAGCAAGATCCATTGCAGGTTGAACCTGCATATGACAACGAGCGTGATATAACAAAGATAATTTTTGTCATGGAAGACCATCCTGGCATTTTTTCAAGATTGGCAGGAGCACTAGCAATTGCCTCTGCTAATGTTATTGATGCAAAAACATTTACAACAAAAGACGGAATAGCAAATTTCATTTTTTGGATACAAGACAATCTTGGAAAAAAATATGATGAAAGAAAAACTAAAAAGTTGTTAGAAACAGTTAAGAAAACTCTCTCAGGGGAGATTATCACAAAATCAATTCTAGAGAAACAAGACAAAATAAAAGACCGTGAGAAGTACTTTGAGGTTCCCACAAAGATTTCTTTTGATAACAAAGGGTCGCATAAACAAACTATGATTGAAGTTGATACTCGAGATAGATTAGGCCTTCTATATGACATAACAAATACACTATTTCGGAACCAAATTACGATAAGGTCTGCGGTAATTGCTACATATGGAGAGCAAGCTGTAGACACATTTTATGTAAATGATTTATTTGGCGAAAAAATTACATCCTCACAAAAGCTAGAGCAAGTGAGGAAGGAGCTTTTGTTTTATCTTGATAAACATTTTAAGAAGGCGCTAAAAAATTAATGACAAAGAAATCCTCTCTTATTAATAACTTCTCAATTGTTGGTCTTTGGACACTCTTTAGCCGAATATTAGGATTTTTGCGCGATATTTTTCTGGCTCTTTTTCTTGGTTCAGGTCCAGTGGCTCAGGCTTTTTTACTCGCATTTACTGTTCCGAATATGCTTAGGCGAATATTTGCTGAGGGTTCATTTAATAAAGTGTTTATACCGATTTTTATAGGTGTCAAAGGTAGAAAAAAAAACACTAACGAGCTTGTTACAATTGTGTTTTTTTCTCTTTTTATAATCTTAGGTTTGATTTCAATNCTAGGAGTGATTTTTATGCCTGCTTTAATAAAAGCACTTGCGTTTGGTTTTTTATATGACGAAAGGTTCGAATTGGCAGTACTATATGGAAGGATAATGTTTCCGTACATTCTTCTCATCTCACTGGTACAATTATTCAATTCAGTACTTAATGCTCTCAACCTATATCACATCAGTACCGCTACGCAGGGTGTTTTAAACTTATTTCTTATTGGTTCATTAATTTTTTCTGCCCTTTACTCTGGTGATTTTGGTTATAATCTTTGCGTAGCTGTATTGGCTTCTGGCTTTGTCAACTTAGTAATGGTTTTCATAGCATGCAGGTTGAATGGAATTTCTCTTACTTCAGTAAATTTATCTGCCTTAAATCCGAATCTAAGTATCTCAAAAGAACTATTTTTAAAATCAATACCCATTAGTTTAGCAAGTGGCGTTTCACAAATAAATCTCGTAGTGGGCAGACAAATATCGTCACTTTTTGATGGTGCTATGGTATGGCTTATTTATGCTGATAGGCTTGCACAGCTTCCAATTGCGCTTATTGGGGTTGCTTTAAATGTTGTTACTCTACCAAAACTTAGTTCACTCAAAAAAAGTGGTCGAAAAGTTGAGGGCAACTCATATCTAAACCAGTCTATGCAACTGTCCCTTATTTTTGCACTGCCTGCCTCTGTAGGTTTAATATATTTAAATTCCGAGATCATATCGTCTCTATTTCAAAGAGGCAATTTTTTAGTGAATGATGCTATTCAAACTAGTAAAGCTTTATCAATTTACAGCTTAAGTATTATACCAATAAGCTTACAAATGCTATTACTCAACTTTTATTTTGCAGAGAAAAATATCAGGATACCTTTTTATTACTCGCTGGCATCTGTTTTCTTAAACGTAAGTCTTGCTTATACCCTACTAGATACATTNNAGTTTTTAGCGCCTCCAATAGCATACGCAATCACAAATTGGTTGGTGTTTATTTCATTAGTCTATCATACCTACAAATTTGGTTTTTATTTTAATAGTGCTTTTAAACGGGGCCTACCAAGGATTGTCCTTAGCAGTTGTTTTATGCTCATTTTGTTAATATTGACGAAATCTTTTACACTTCAGTATTTTTCTACGCAAATCCTCACAATCCTATGGTTAAGTATGGTCATACCCCTATCAGGAATTAGTTATTTTGCATGCCTAAAGTTTTTGGGTATATTGGATAAGAATTTTTGGGTCAATGACTTTAGTAAATAATATAAGAGACGTTTTTGATGGATAGTAAATTAGTTTTTTCTGGTGTGCAGCCCACTGGAAACCTCCACTTAGGAAATTATCTCGGAGCCGTTAAGCGATTTGTTGAGCTTCAAGATACAAATGCTATGTGCATTTATTGCCTGGTAGATCTTCATGCAATAACCAATTGGCAAGATCCAAAAGAATTACGCCAAAATACTATCGAGGTAACCGCCGCTTTTCTAGCCTGTGGTTTACGGCAAGAAAATTCAATTATATTCAACCAAAGTCAAGTCTCGACACATACAGAGCTAGCATGGATATTCAATTGTGTAGCAAGAATTGGGTGGCTGAATCGTATGACACAATTTAAAGAGAAGGCTGGGAAAAATAGAGAAAATGCTTCTCTTGGACTTTATTGTTACCCAACTCTAATGGCGGCGGACATTCTTGCTTATCACGCCACTCATGTACCGGTGGGTGAAGACCAAAAACAACATCTCGAATTAACTCGCGATATAGCTATGAAATTTAATAATGACTTCAACACGCCAGGCTTTTTCCCAATACCGGAGCCAATTATAGAAGGAACAGCCACAAGAATAATGTCTTTGAGAGATGGAACCAAGAAAATGTCTAAGTCAGAAGCGTCAGAGATGTCTCGCATAAACCTAACCGATGATAGCGATTCGATTAGAAAAAAAATTCAAAAGGCAAAGACAGATCCCTTTGAAATACCGAGCGAAAAAGAGGAACTTGCGAACCGTCCAGAAGCAGAAAATTTGCTCGGAATCTATGCAACTTTAGCGGATCAATCCATTGAAAAAACACTGGAGCAATTTTCAGGATCGGATTTTAAAAAATTGAAAGATGAGCTATCAGATATCCTTATTTCTGAACTTGATCCAATAAATAAGGAGATAAAAAAGCTCCTTAATGAAGAAACATATATTGTAGAAATTTTGCGAAAAGGATCTGANAAAGCTAGTGATATTTCTCAACCAATATTACAAAAGACACGTGAGATAGTTGGGTTCTTGAAATAAAAATATAAGATTTCTTAGATTTTTAGGATACACTAGTGCNTNGTTTTTATATGAGGAATTGTGAGAAAATTTTTAGTNATAATGGATAATAGTCCCGAGTTCTTAAATGCGCTTCACTATGCGGCCACCAGAGCCGCTAAAACTGGTGGTGGTGTCGAAGTACTAGCGATTATCACGCCTCAAGATCAAACGCACTGGCTTGGTGTTGCCGAAAAAATGAGAGAAGAAGCAAGGGAAACGATTGAAGAAAATTTTCAGATTTATTCAAACTGGATGAAAGACGAGTTAAAGCTCGAGGCTGAATTAGTTATTCGAGAGGGAGAAAAAGCTACTGAGGTACTGAACCAAATCTCGGAAGACAAAGAAGTTGGGGTACTTGTTTTAGGGGCAAACAATTCGAGTGAAGGTCCTGGGCCATTAATAAGCCAATTAGTTTCACGAGATGGTGGCAACTTGCCTATACCTGTNACTATCGTGCCAGGTTCAATGACAAAGGAAAGAATTGAAGCTGTATCTTAGCCTTGAAAAATGCTANAATACTNATTATCTATGTTTTAAAGAATAATACTGGAGAAAANTTATGTTTATCCAAACAGAAGAGACACCCAACCCGGCAACACTGAAGTTTTTACCTGGTCAGACCGTTTTGGGTACAGGAACCGCCAATTTTAGTGAGGGCGATAATACTGAAAGCTCACCTTTAGCAAAAAAACTGTTTGGNGTAGATGGTGTNGTTGGAGTNTTTCTGGGAAGCGACTTTATCACAATTACTAAGAAAGAAGATTTCTTATGGGAACATATAAAGCCAGCTCTACTGGGAACGATTATGGACTTCTTACAGTCTGGTGAGGAAATATTAAACGAAGAGNCTGGAGACTCATTGCACGAAATTCATGATGGACCTGACAGTGAAATAGTAAAAAAAATAACAGACCTTTTAGATACTAGGGTTAGACCGGCTGTTGCCCAAGATGGTGGAGATATAACTTTTCAGAGTTTTGAGGAAGGAGTAGTATACTTGCATATGCAAGGGGCTTGCGCTGGATGTCCTTCATCAACTATGACATTAAAAATGGGCATTGAAAATCTACTTAAACACTACATTCCTGAAGTAAATGAAGTTAGACCTGTAGCTTGATAAACAGGGTTATGAAGACACTGGCAATTGACCTCACCACCTCAGATATAAAATTGGGGCTCGATATTAACGGCGTATTTTCTGATTACAAAAATACAGACCAACCAAATTTTGATAATATTTTTTTTTTCTCTCAGATTTTCTAAAAAAAAATAAGACAGAAATACAAGAAATTAATAGAATTGTGGTCTGTACTGGACCCGGAAATTTCAACGGGATTAGGGCATCAATATCTGCTATGAAGGGTATTTGCTGTTCTTTACCTATTGAACTTATAGGTATAAATAAGTTTCAAGCGCTATCAAAAATATATAAGTCCGCTTTAATTTCTCTCAAATATAGAGGGAATAAAATATACTGGTGCATATTAAAAGATGAAGAGCTTATTTTTATGTCCTCTTCAGAAATAGAGGATATTAAAACCTCCGATGATCACTCTGATTTAGTNGTTGTTGGATATAAAGCAGAAGAAATAGCAACAAGTATTAAAGTAAAAAAATTTATCGAACGAAATGAGGTNTCTATTCGAGATTTACTTAATTTCTCAAGAAAAGTAGTAAGTTCCAGAAAATTTTTNCCAAAGCCTTTATACATATCACCGGGTCAGTCTTTATTCTCTAAATATAAAGGACCGAAAATACTCGATAAACCATTAGATGTCNGCTGAGGAATATTTTAATCTCTATAAGAAGTGTGTAGACATTGGGTCAATTCAGTTCTCTTTGGAAGATTTTAAACGATTTCAGAAGTCTAGAAATATCAAGATCGAAAAGGAAAAAAATTGTATAGCTATACTAAGTCTCACTGATCGCGANGTAGAGATATACTTTATTGGCGTTGCANAAAGTCTCAGAGGAAGGGGATTAGGGAAAAAGTTCTTAAANAATATCATAAANTTTTCCAAATATTATGGAGCNGACTTTATAACTCTTGAAGTAGGAATTAATAACATCCCAGCAAAAAATATGTATTCCTCGTTTAATTTTATAGAATGCGGCATTCGAAAAAACTATTACAGAAATAGTTCAGGTAGTCGAGAAGATGCAATAATAATGAAGCTTAATTTAAATTAACCTTCTTTGCTGTAGGGGACGCCTATGGCTCCTGGTGCCCTTGCTTTTCCGATAAAGCCTGCTAGCAAAACTACAGTGAGAACATANGGTAATGCCTGCATTACTTGCACTGGAACTTCTCCAATCCATATTAACTCGACCCCCTCCAGCCTTACCCCTAATGCCTCTAAAAATCCGAATAAAAGGCACGCAAATAGAGTTGGAATTGGGTTCCATTTACCAAATATCATTGCTGCTAAAGCGATATAACCTTTACCAGCAGACATCTCTCTTCCAAATCCCGCACCATGAGCAATTGATAAATAAGCTCCTGCAAGTCCGCATAACATTCCAGCGATTAAAATAGATTGATATCGCATTTTTATTACCGAAATTCCAGCAGTATCAACTGCTTCAGGTTTCTCCCCCACAGCCCTTAGTCGAAGACCAAACCTAGTTTTAAAAATTACATAGTAAGTGAAAAAAACAGCTAAAACTGAAAGATAAACTAGAATATTATGGCCTGAAATTACTTCAACAAATAATTCTCCAAAGACTGGAACAAAACTCAACTGATCCAGAAAAGGAAAATCAATAGGCATAAATCGTTGTTCTGATGCTAAAGGCGGCGTTTGACCACCTCTAGAAAATAGAGCTATCCCTAAAGTTATTGTCAAGCCTGATGCCAAAATATTTATAGCCAAACCACTTATAACTTGGTCTCCCTTATTTGTAATACAGGCGAACCCATGGATTAAAGACGCACTACATGACGCTAAAATAGCAGCAAATAATCCAAAAATTGGAGACCCTGTCAGGAATGTCGCTGTTGCAGCTACAAAAGCAGATAGCAGCATCTTACCCTCTAATCCAATATCTATGATACCGCTTCTCTCAGAAAAAATACCGGCCATCGCACAAAATATTAGTGGTGTTGCAATCCTAATAGTTGAGTCAAGTAAGGAGATTATAATTTGAAAACTTTCAAGCATTATTATAATTCCCGTAATACTTGATGTAAATTCTCTCCACCAAAGGGTTTAACATATAAGCTAGCGCTCCAGAAAAAAGTATTATCAAACCTTGAATGAGCAAGACCATTTCCCTGGTTATCGATGAAAACTCGAAGTCTAATTCCGTTCCACCTTGGTATAAAGCTCCAAATAAAAGACTAGCCAGAAATATACCAACAGGATGATTTCTTCCCATCAAGGCAACTGCTATACCAGTAAAGCCATATCCCGCCGTAAAACCCAAAAGCAGTTTATTGTGAACTCCTAAAAGTTCATTAATTGCAACCAGACCAGCAAGACCCCCAGAAATAGCCATAACAATTATGATTGTAGATGATACTTTAATGCCAGCGTATATGGCTGCTGTTTCCGAGTGACCAAGAGACCTCACTTCATAACCAAACTTCGTTCTCCACACTAAAAACCAAAAACCAACCGAGACAGTTAAAGCGACTATAAAAGAGAGATTTAAGGGGGACATTGCCATTTCTAATCCCAGATATTTCGCCAATATATGTATTTGCACTAACCCCACACCTGATGCAAAGTCTCTTGTCTCGGGAGACATCTGTCCAGGTTCTATTATTACATTAACCAATAAATACACCATCAGTGCTGCTGCTATAAAGTTGAACATAATTGTTGTTATCACAATATGACTACCTCTTTTCGCCTGAAGATATCCTGGAATTATACCCCAAATTGCCCCAAAAATTACTGATCCCAAAATAGCTAATATCGTAACTAGGAAACCCACAACATGCTGATCAAAAATCAAACATACTAGACCCACCCCAAGTCCACCTACATATGCCTGTCCTTCCCCACCGATATTGAAGAGCCGAGCGTGGAATGCCAGAGCAACTGCTAGTCCAGTAAAAATAAAATTTGTTGTATAATAGAGCGTGTACCCTATAGCCCCTGGGTAATAGAAAGCACCTTTTATCATGACAAAGATTGCTCTAAACGGATTCTCTCCAATAAAAAAAATGAATAATCCAGACACACAAAAAGCCAAGAACAAATTCATCAGTGGTATCACGCCTACCGAGAGCCATTTAGGAATAATATTACTATCACTCATTCTAACCTCTTAAACCTGTTCGAGACCTGACATCATTTTTCCAAGGTCTAACTCAGTTGCATTTGAGCTATTAGTTTCTCCAACGATAGTGCCTTGGTTCATCACTACGATTCTATCAGATAAAGACATGATTTCGTCCAGTTCAACTGAAACAAGCAAGATAGCTGTACCTTTACTTTTTAACTTCATTAAATCTTCATATATTCTTTCAATTGCTCCTATATCAACTCCTCTAGTCGGTTGGCCAACTAAAAGGATATTGGGATTGCTTTCTATCTCTCTTGCAAGTACCAACTTTTGCTGATTTCCACCAGATAACTTTCCTGAAGAAATTGAAGAGCTTCTAGGTCTTACATCAAAATTTTCAACAAGGTCATCCACAAAATTTAATATTTTCCTTTTATCCATCAAAAAGCCACTAGAATAATCCTCATTCCGGTGGTAACCCAATATGCTATTTTCATAATTATGAAATGGTAATACCAAACCTCGTTTGTGCCTATCCTCAGGCACATGAGCAACGCCAAACTCTCTTGCTTTTTTTGAATTCCAATCTTGAAATGGCAAAATTGTTTTATCATTAACAGTAATTTGCCCTCTCTGAAGGGTTTCTATACCCGAAAGAATATCTAAAAGTTCCGATTGTCCATTACCAGCTACTCCTGCAATTCCTAATATTTCTCCTTCCTTTAAATCGAATGAAATATTTTTAAGCACAAGGACACCATCTTTGCTTTCGTGGCTCACGTTTTTTACTTCAAGAACTGGTTTCCCTACCTTTAAAGTAGGCTTTTTAATCGATAACAGCACCTTTCTGCCAACCATATTTTCAGCCAATTCTTCAGGTGATGTTTTTTCTGTAGAAAAATCGGCGACAACCTTTCCCCCTCGCATCACTGATACCGTATCAGTAATACTCATGATCTCTTTAAGTTTATGTGTTATTAAAATTATGGTAACTCCCTGTTCCCTTAACGATCTGAGAATATCGAATAAACCAATAGTTTCTTGCGGAGTTAGAACACCCGTTGGTTCATCTAAAATTAGAATTTTAGCTCCTCTATTGAGAGCTTTTAGTATTTCTACCCGCTGCTGCATTCCGACCGGGGTATCTGAAATTATCGCTTCAAAGTCAACATCAAGACCATAATTATTTGATAAACCTTTCAATCTATCAAGAACAACCTCCTCCCCGCTTCTCAAAAGCATGCTTCCTTCATTACCAAGCATTGCATTTTCTAAAACAGTAAATGTTGGAACCAACATGAAATGCTGATGCACCATACCAATTCCTAGAGCTATTGATTTTTCTGGAGAGTTCACGTCAACTGCTTGACCATTTAAAAAAATCATCCCACTATCTGGCTTATACAAACCGAATAAAATGTTCATTAGAGTTGATTTTCCAGCACCATTCTCTCCAACAATTCCATGGATAGTACCTGTGCGGACTTTAAGGTTTACGTCACTGTTAGCTACAACATGACCAAATCTTTTAGTGATATTTTTAAGCTCAATTGCTGATTCAGTAGAGGGAGGCAATGAAGCGATTGCCTCATTGCCTCCCTTATTTTCACTATTTTTCATTAGAAGTTAATTCTATGATGGGCAGTTATTATCGCTCATATAGTCGTGAACTTTTATTGATCCACTCTTAACTTTGTCCGACAAACCATTTATTGTTGACTTCATTACATCAGTAATAAGGGGCTTGTTATATTCATCAAAAGCCCAACCAACTCCATCTTCAGCTAGTCCAAGAACCTTTACTCCACTTGTGAAGTTGCCTGACTTAACGTCCATAAAGGTTTCATAAGTGGCTAAATCAACCCTTTTTAGCATTGAAGTTAACATGGTGCCTGGATGCATATAGTTTTGATTACTATCAACACCTATTGCGAGTTTGCCTGAGTCTGCAGCAGCTTGATATACTCCTGCCCCAGTACCTCCAGCAGCAGCATAAACCACATCGGCTCCACGATCAAATTGAGATTTCGCAAGCTCTGATCCCTTTGCTGGATCATTCCATGCTGCAGGTGTTGTTCCCGTCATGTTTTGATATACTTCTACCTTGGAATTTACTGCCTTCGCTCCCTGAACATATCCACAAGCAAACTTTCTAATCAAAGGAATATCCATTCCTCCCACGAAACCAACTTTCCCAGTTTTAGAAGCCATAGCAGCTAACGCACCTACCAAAAACGAGCCCTCATGTTCTTTAAAAACATATTGGCGCATATTAGCGTTGTCTAACCAACCAACATCAATTATTGAAAATTTTGTGTTTGGAAACTCTTTTGCGACTTTATCACACGCATCAGCTTGCGCAAAACCAACACAAACAATAACGTTTGCTCCTCTCTGTGCCATTTTTCGCATACCTTGCTCACGCTGAGCCTCATTGGTAACTTCAAACTCCATAACTTTGATGCCGGTTTCTTTTGTGAAACGTTGAGCTCCGTTGTAAACACTTTCGTTAAACGATTTATCAAATTTTCCACCCATATCATATATTACTGCAGGCTTTATATCTGCAGAAAGTATAGAGGCAGAGAACGTAATAATCGCTACAGTAAACAGCTGAATAAATTTACGCATCTAATTCTCCCTAATAATTTTTTAAAAAAAGTAATGACTTGCATTATAACTATAATATAACACTAACGGTATACCATTAACTTAAAGTTTTAAACCATAAATGTTAAATAAAACTACCATCAAAGTGATAAGCTAAAAAAGTTATTCTAATGCAGATTTTTCTACCAATAGCTGATGTGCCTGTAGATTTGTTTGTTCTTCTTATACTTGGCGCAGCCGTAGGGTTTCTATCCGGTGTTTTTGGAATTGGAGGGGGATTTCTTATGACCCCACTCTTAATACTTCTTGGAATTCCCGCTGCCGTTGCTGTTGCAACCGAAGCGAACCAAATAGCGGCATCTTCTTTTTCTGGCGTCTTAGCGCATCTAAAAAGAAGAGCAGTGGATTTTAAGATGGGAAATATTCTGGTTGTCGGTGGTCTTCTTGGTTCTGCCGTTGGCGTTGAAGTTTTTAGAATAATCAAAAGTTATGGGCAAATAGAGCTGTTCGTTTCTCTTTGCTACATCTTATTTCTTGGTAGCATAGGAACTCTTATGTTTCTCGAGAGCTTATCTACGATTCAAAAAAGTCGAAAATCAGAAAACACTTTTAAGCAAAAGAAAAAACATAATTGGATTCATGGGCTACCATTTAAGACCAAATTTAAAAGTTCCAACTTATACATTAGCGCAATCCCCCCTGTTATTATTGGTTTCATTATAGGTATTTTAGCGTCAATAATGGGAGTAGGCGGAGGTTTCATACTGATACCTGCAATGATTTACATTTTAGGCATGCCTACCAAAGTCGTAATCGGCACCTCACTCTATCAGATAATGTTCATCACAGCCTTCACCACCTTCATGCATGCTACGCAAAATAAAACTGTCGATCTTTTACTTGCTTTGATTTTAATTGTTGGTGGTGTTTTAGGAGCACAATTAGGAGCAAGAGTTACCGTTAAACTGAAGGCTGAAGAAATTAGAATCCTTTTGGCAATAATCGTTCTTTTGGTCTGTCTAAAGCTTGCCTTAGATTTAATGATAACTCCCAACGATTTATTTTCAATAACGTATGGTAGTGGGTCATGAGAGCACTGATTTTTGCAATAATTTTTATATTTTCAACGTCTCCGTTCTCCTTGAGTTCAGTCATATCTGATATCGATAAATCTAATATCGAGCTGTCAACACGTTTTGATGGAACAAGTATCTTAGTTTTTGGGGCTATTTCACCAGAAAATGATAGTACATCCTTACTAATAGAAATTATTGGTCCTTCAACATCAGTCAATATAAGAAAAAAGGTTCAAATCTGGGGGATATGGGTTAACAAGAAAATTGCACATTTTCAAGATATACCAAGTTTTTACCAAATAAGTATTTCTAATCCTGAACATCCAATTTTGAAAAAAATCGAAAACAAGAAATTGAAATCACTGTTTTATGACTTTCTAGAAATAAACTCCACACCAAAAGACGGCAATGTTGTAGAGCAATATTACGATGAGCTTACTAGATTAAAGAAAAAGCTTGGGAAGTTGAGTACTTTCGAAGAACAAGTAAATATAATCGATAAAAAATTGTTCTCACACAAAGTCAACCTTCCCAACAAAATTCACCCGGGTTTATATAAAATAAAGATGACATTAATTGATCAACAAGGTACCGAATTAAGCAAGTCTGAGCAAAGCGTCAAAGTTTCAAAAGTGGGGATACAAGAGTTTCTATCATATAATTCAAAGAATAATCCAGTTTTTTACGGATTATTTTCAGTAATAATCGCTCTATTTCTGGGGTTTTCNGCAGCTCAATTATTTCGTTGGTTGTACAGGTAGTTTTACTAAATGCTAATGCTAGCGTCCCTAGCATCCTCGATTGTCCTCAAACCCGTTTTTGGAGCACCAACCAAAACAGCCATATTTCCCGGTTTATGAAGATTATCCATCATTTTGGTGTGCGCATTTGGTATCTTATGCCAAGGAAATACTTCTGACATACAGGGGTCTATACGCCTATCTAACATCAGTTGGTTAGCTGCACTTGCTTGAAAAAGATTGGCAAAATGGCTACCCTGAACTCTTTTTTGATTCATCCACAAATATCTTGCGTCAAAAGTAAGATTATAACCTGTAGTTCCAGCACATATCACAACTATACCCCCTTTTTTTACCACAAAAACAGATACAGGNAACGTACTTTCACCAGGATGTTCAAACACCATATCAACATTTACACCTTTNCCGAGAATATCCCAAATTGCTTTNCCAAACTTTCTGGCTTCTCCCATCCACGTACGGAATTCTGNNCTATTAACAGTCGGCATTTGACCCCAACAATTNAAATCTTTTCTNTTAATCACTCCTTTTGCGCCTAAACCCAATACAAAGTCTCTTTTATCCTCGTCGGATATAACCCCTATTGCATTAGCGCCCGCAGTGTTTATCAATTGAATTGCATATGAACCTAACCCTCCAGACGCCCCCCAAACCAATACATTTTGACCGGGCCTTAACTCATGTGGCGCATGACCAAAAAGCATTCTATACGCAGTGGCAAGGGTTAAAGTATAACACGCCGCTTCCTCCCAAGTTAGATGCTTCGGCCGTGACATGAGTTGTTGCGATTGTACAGCTGTGAATTGACTAAATGATCCATCAGGTGTTTCATATCCCCAAATGCGTTGACTCGCAGAATACATAGGATCACCACCATTGCATTGCTCATCATCTCCATCATCTTGATTGCAATGAATTACTACTTCNTCNCCAACCTTCCAGCGNTTNACTTTTTCGCCTACCGCCCAAACTATTCCAGAGGCATCTGAACCAGCAATATGATAATCAGCTTTATGGACATCAAAGGGAGAGATAGGTTCGCCTAGACCTGCCCAAATTCCATTATAATTTACACCNGCAGCCATAACGAAAACGAGCACCTCATTACTATCAACCTTGGGGGTGTCTACCTGCTCAATTTGGAAACTTTTTTCTGGAACACCATGTCTTTCTCGTCTTATAGTCCATGCGTACATTTTTTCTGGTACTTGGCCTAGTTGGGGTATCTCACCCACTTCGTAAATATTTTTCGCTTTTACTTCAGACATTACATTATCCATCATTTGGTTTTTATGAATGATTCTTGGTTCTATTTCAACTCAAATTTACTCCACGTTATTAGATCCCTACATTTNTAAAAATCCAAGTANTAAATCTGACCAGTNTTTCTTNTAAGGAAAATTTGACTTGAAAAAATGTTTTTCTTCAATAAAAGACNGTNGTATGAANTCTAAGCCTTGGATATTCAGAACTTATGCGGGTCACAGTTCGGCCTCAGCAAGTAATANGCTTTTCAGAGATAATCTAAGTAAAGGTCAAACGGGCCTTTCAGTCGCTTTTGATCTACCAACTCAAACTGGTTATGATAGTGATCACCAACTAGCTAGAGGAGAAGTTGGAAAAGTTGGCGTCCCAATCAATCACCTGGGCGATATGCGAACGCTTTTTAAAGATATTCCTCTTGATAAAATGAATACNTCCATGACAATAAATGCGACGGCGCCGTGGCTTTTAGCGCTCTATGTNGCCTTAGCAGAGGAGCAAGACCTCAAAGTTAATNCATTGCAGGGCACNGTCCAAAATGACATNATTAAAGAATATTTGAGTAGAGGAACNTACATATTCCCACCAGAGGATAGTTTAAATTTAATCGCCGATGTTACGGAATATTGCTACAGAAATATTCCGAAGTGGAACCCTATAAACATTTGCTCGTATCATCTCCAGGAAGCTGGCGCAACNATTGAAGAGGAGGTTGCCTTTGCAATTTCGACTGCAACCGCAGTATTGGATAAAATTCGGCTACGAGTGTCCGCTAAAGAGTTTCCCTTCGTAGTAGGAAGGGTATCTTTTTTTGTAAATGCAGGAATAAAGTTCATTAGTGAAATCTGTAAAATGCGTGCCTTTGTGGAGTTATGGAATGAAATCTGTCTCACCAAATATGGTGTGAAAGAAGAAAAGCTCAGACGATTTAGGTATGGTGTACAGGTGAACAGCTTGGGACTAACCGAACAACAACCTGAAAATAATGTTTACCGGATATTGCTNGAATTATTAGCTGTAACCCTCTCAAAAAATGCGAGAGCAAGAGCAATACAGCTTCCTGCNTGGAATGAAGCGATGGGACTTCCTAGACCATGGGATCAGCAGTGGTCTCTAAGAATGCAGCAAGTCTTAGCCTATGAAACAGATCTNTTAGAGTATGAAGATATATTTGACCAAAACCCAATTATAGATCAAAAAGTTAAAAAGATACTTGGAGAAGTTAATTTAAAGGTAGAAAAAATTGACAAAATGGGCGGGACGGTAGCGGCCTTAGATTACATGAAAAGGGCTNTAGTTTCATCTAATGCGAAAAGATTATCTAAAATTGAAAGTGGNGAAACAATTGTTGTTGGAGTAAATAAATTTACTACTTCTGAAGAAAGTGGCCTTTCTTCAGGAGACGGCGATAGTGTGCAAGTGGTTGATAAACAAATTGAGAAAATTCAAATTTCCTCTCTTATAGATTGGAGATCGAAAAGAAATAATAATTTGGTTGAAAAGGCNAAAGACAACCTAAAAGATGCAGCCAGAAAAAAAATAAATATAATGACAGCATCTATCGAAGCAGCGAAAGCAGGGGTCACNACTGGTGAATGGGCAGATACGATGAGAGAAGTTTTTGGTGAATTTAGAGCACCAACAGGGGTGACTGTTTCAANATCTTCAGACAGCNAAAGCCTGCCTACGCTACANAAGAAAGTAAAAGAAGTAAGTAAAAAGCTNAAAAGAAATATTAAACTCTTAATAGGAAAGCCCGGTCTTGATGGNCATTCAAATGGAGCTGAGCAAATTGCAATGAGGGCAAAGGAAGCTGGATTTGATGTTGTTTATCAAGGAATCCGNCTTACACCAAACCAAATAGTCAACTCTGCTTTAGAAGAGTCCGTTCATATTATTGGGTTATCAATACTGTCAGGGAGCCATCTNGAAATTTTNGAAGATCTGACANACTTNTTGAAAACAAAAAANATGACAAAAATACCAGTAATAGTAGGNGGCATNATACCCGAGAAAGATTTCGAAATAATNCGAANNATGGGTGTGAAAAAAGTNTACACGCCNAAAGATTATGATCTTAATACNATAATATCAGATATGTCGGATTTTGTTGAGCAGAGTGCTGCTTAGTTTACAATCTGTCTCAGCTGTTCTGCAGCTGTAACTTTTTTATCTCTGCTATAGCTTTTGCAGGATTTAAGCCCTTTGGACATGCCTTTGCACAATTCATTATTGTATGGCACCTATACAGTTTAAAAGAGTCATTTAGTTCGTCTAGCCTAGCTTTTCTATCCTGATCTCTGCTGTCGATAATCCATCGATATGCATGTAACAATGCAGCTGGGCCTAAATATTTATCACCGTTCCACCAGTAGCTTGGGCAAGAAGTTGAACAGCAAGCGCACATTACACATTCATATANTCCGTCGAGCTCTTTTCTNTCTGCCTCAGATTGCAGCCATTCCTCNTTTGGCTCATCTGTAAAAGTCTCCAACCAAGGCTTTATACTTGCATGCTGCTTGTAAAACTGCTTNAAGTCCGGAACCAAATCTTTGATNACTGGCAAATGAGGTAAAGGGTAAATATTAATTGGCCCCTTGAATTCCTTNATTCCTTTAAGGCATGCAAGCGTATTGACCCCCCCAATATTCATTGAGCAAGAGCCACATATACCTTCTCTACAAGAGCGCCTAAAGGTTAATGTCGGATCTATCTCGTTTTTTATTTTTATCAGCGCATCCAATATCATTGGACCGCACTTATCCAGATCTACAAAAAAGGTATCTAAACGAGGGTTTTCGCTATCTTCTGGGTTGTATCGATATATTCTAACTTCTTGTACATTTTCTGCGTCCGAAGGCTTTTCCCATGTAATACCCTCCGTTACTCTAGAGTTTTTTGGTAACCTTAATTCCACCATTTTTTAATAAACCCTTGCTTTAGGTTTGATCTTTTCTGTATCTATTCCGCCATCCTTTATGTTACTCAGAGGTTTAGTAATTACATCCCTGTAGCTAA
>FUFK010038668.1_pt1 | contig 48009 bp, 49 predicted proteins | sample 1021851 | NCBI WGS metagenome assembly FUFK01 (sample SAMEA51879418, study PRJEB19060) | metagenome
GCCGGGCTAATGAAAGAGCTCAAGATCAAGCTGATGGAGCGGATGCTCGGTGCTGAGCTGACGGCACATCTGGGCTATGAAGACGGCAAGGATGCCCCGCCTGATCAGGCCAACCGTCGCAACGGCTCATCTGCCAAGAGATTGAAGGGGCAAGACGGCGAACTGCCTATCGCTGTGCCGCGGGACCGGCCCTCTCGGCAGATTGCTTTGCAATCGCCTGCCGGGTGGTAGACGGCAGCTTCGAGCCTGAACTGGTGAAGAAGGGGCAGACCCGCATTGATGGGATGGATGACAAGATTATCGGGCTTTACGCCGCCGGTCTGACCGTCCGCGACATCCGTGCTCATCTTGAGGACGTCTATGGCCTGCAAGTTTCGCCAGACTTGATCAGCCGCGTGACCGATGCGGTGCTGGATGAGGTTCGGGAATGGCAGTCCCGGGCGCTGGACCGGATGTATCCCATCGTCATTTTTGACGCTCTACGGGTCAAGATCCGCGACGCCCCTCTCGGGACATTGCTTCGCAATGCCCTGCCGGGCAGTGGATAGCCGCATGGTCAAGAACAAAGCCGTCTACGTGGCCCTCGGCGTCAGCAGGGATGGCGTGCGCGAGGTTCTCGGTCTTTGGATCGCTGACAACGAGGGCGCCAAATTTTGGCTCTCGGTGATGACAGAGCTGAAGAACCGTGGGCTGCAAGACATCCTGATTGCGGTCGTAGATGGTCTCAAGGGCTTCCCTCCCTCTCATCGAAACTGCGTTTCGACTGCCGGGCAACGGATGCCATCACAGCAGCCTTTCCGGACACGGCCGTGCAAACGTGCATTGTTCATCTCGTGCGCCATTCGCTGAACTTCTGTGCTTGGAAAGATCGCAAGGAGGTGGCAGCCGATCTGCGGCGGATTTACAGCGCCCCTACAGCCGATCAAGCTGGCTTGGAGTTGGATGCCTTCGAGGAAAAATGGGCCGGGAAATATGCCTCCATCGCACCGGCCTGGCGCAGAGCTTGGCAGGAAGTGATCCCGTTCTTTGCTTTTGATCCTGCCATCCGGAAGATCATCTACACCACCAACGCCCCCTCTCGGCAGCATGCTTTGCATGCGCCTGCCGGGCAATGATTGAAAGCTTGAACCGTGTAATCCGCAAATCGATCAAGACGCGGGGATCGTTCCCGACCGAAGACGCTGCAACGAAGCTGATCTACTTGGCGATCCGCAACTTTGAGAAAGGCGGCCGGAATGTTCGAGAATGGTTTGCGGCCCGCAATCATTTCGCCATAATGTTCGAGGATCGCTTCAATGCGTGACTGTATCTAAAACCCGCATGGGCCAGGCCAGATACACAAAGTTCATGACACTCCCCGGCCCGGAATCAAGCCGCAGGCGCCGGGCCATCGTCTGTCCGCCCGTCACGCCAGAGGCGTGCCGATATACACTGGCGCACCTTTGGTGCGACCGGGTTGGCGATTTGATGAGGCTGAGTGCGCGTCTAGTAGGTCACCCCAAGGCTGCACCATAAAGTGGCACGAAGCCACCTGAACATCGCCACCCCACGGGCAGACACTGACCCGCCCTCCTCACACTTGTCCTTAACCCCAAGTCAGTCTATGCCGCCCCTGACCCATCCCCTGTCCTAAAAAGGTGCGCGCATGATCCCCCGCTACTCCCGTCCCGATATGGTTGCCGTTTGGTCGCCGGAAACGAAATTCCGCATCTGGTTCGAGATCGAAGCCCATGCCTGCGACGCGATGGCCGATCTGGGCACCATCCCGCGCGAGAATGCCGACGCCGTGTGGAAAGCCAAAGACGTTGAATTCGACGTGGCCCGCATCGACGAGATTGAGGCCGTCACCAAACATGACGTCATCGCCTTCCTGACCCACTTGGCCGAACATGTCGGCAGCGATGAGGCGCGTTTTGTGCATCAGGGCATGACCTCCTCGGACGTGCTCGACACCTGTTTCAACGTACAGCTGACCCGCGCCGCTGATCTGCTGCTGGACGGCATGGACAAGCTGCTGGCCGCGCTGAAGAAACGCGCGCTTGAGCATAAAGACACCGTCCGCGTGGGCCGCAGCCACGGCATCCACGCCGAGCCGACAACCATGGGCCTGACCTTTGCCCGCTTCTATGCCGAGATGGACCGCAACCGCGCCCGCCTCGTCGCCGCGCGTGAGGAAATCGCCACCGGCGCGATCTCGGGCGCTGTCGGCACTTTCGCCAATATCGACCCCCGCGTCGAAGAGCATGTCTGCGAGAAACTGGGCCTCAACCCNGAGCCGATCTCGACCCAAGTCATCCCGCGCGACCGTCANGCGATGTTCTTTGCCACGCTCGGCGTNATNGCCAGCAGCATCGAAAACGTGGCGANTGAAATCCGCCANATGCAGCGCACCGANGTGCTCGAAGGNGCGGAATTCTTCTCCATGGGGCAAAAAGGNTCNTCGGCCATGCCGCATAANAANAACCCNGTGCTGACCGAGAACCTCACNGGGCTTGCCCGTCTGGTGCGCATGGCCGTGGTNCCGGCGATGGAGAACGTNGCNCTTTGGCATGAGCGCGATATCTCGCATTCATCCGTCGAGCGTGGCATCGGGCCTGACGCGACTGTCACGCTGGACTTTGCCCTGCACCGTTTGGCAGGGGTGATCGACAAAATGCTCGTCTTCCCCGAGAACATGCTGGAGAACATGAACAAATTCCCCGGTCTGGTGATGAGCCAGCGGGTGCTTCTGGCCCTGACCCAAGCTGGCGTAAGCCGCGAAGACGCCTATTCCATGGTGCAGCGCAACGCGCTGAAAGTCTGGGAAGAACGTCTTGATTTCCGCGAATTGCTGCTGGCCGATGAAGAGGTCGTCGCGGCCTTGGGCGAAGATGGCATTAACGAAAAATTCGACATGGGCTATCACACCAAACATGTCGACACGATCTTCAAGCGCGTCTTCGGCGCGTGATGCGATCATCGTAATGCTTTGAGATTGGCGCGGACGGGTGTACCCTGTCTGCGCCTGTCAAAGGAGCAAACGACATGAAACTCGCACTGACACTCGGCGCCCTCATGGCGCTCACGGCCCCCTCCCTCGCCCTTGCATCGGGCTGCGTCCATGACAAACAGGTCATGACCTGCGCCGAGGGGATGAAACTCGACATCAGCAGCNGCACCTGCGTGCCAGACGCCACCACCTGAGGTTTTCACGGGCGGCAGGGTTTCCCATTGCTGGATCAGAGGGCCGCGCCTTGGCGGCCCTCGCGGCTGCGACTGCGCGGCCCTTCGACGGCTGACCCCGGCCTATGNCGCNCNGNATGGCTTGTTGCGCNNGNCGGCGCAGGCTATGTCAGGAAAACTTTAACAGCCTGTCAGAGCCCATGTCGGACCAAGCCCCCCAAGTCAAAAAGCCCTATCCCTTCGGTCGCCGGGCGCGCCATTACCTGAGCAATCTGCTGATCGTCGGGATCATTCGCACGGCTTTGGCCCTGCCCTATAAGGCGCGGCTCAGCTTTGTCGGCAGCTTGGTACAGCATGTCTTGGCGCCGCTGGCGGGCTACCGCCGCCGTGCGCTCGACAATCTTGAACATGTCTGGCCCGAGATGCCGCTCGCCCGTCGCGAGGAAATTGCCACGCGCTGTCTCAACAATCTGGGGCGGTCTTTCATCGAGAATTACTCGGCCGATGATTTCCCCAAACGCATGGCCGATGCCGAGCCACGCGGCCCCGGCATGGCGGCGCTGGAGGAGGCCAACCGCACCGGCCAGCCGGTGATCTTGGTGACCGGGCATTACGGCAATTACGAAGCGGCGCGGGCGTCCCTCGTGGCGCGGGGCTATGACATCGGCGGGCTCTACCGCGAGATGAAGAACCCTTATTTCAACGCCCATTACGTCAAAACGCTCGAAGCCTTCGGCGGGCCAGTGTTTCCGCAAGGGCGGCGCGGCACGGCGGGGTTCGTGCGGCATCTGAAACAGGGCGGTCGGCTGGTGCTGCTGTTTGACCAACATGTGATCCGCGCGCCAATCCTCGACTTTATCGGCAAACCTGCCCGCACCGCGATCTCGGCGGCGGAGCTGGCGCTGCGCTATGACGCGCTGTTGATCCCGTTCTACGGCATTCGCCAAGACGATGGGGTCCGCTTTGACGTGGTGCTTGAAGCGCCGGTGCCTCATAGCGATCCGATGACCACGACGCAGGTGCTGAACGACAGCCTGACCGCGCAGGTCACCAAAACGCCAGAGCAGTGGTTCTGGGTGCACCGCCGCTGGCGTCCGCACGAAACCTAATCTTTGCGCGCCTACTTGATGCGCGCTGCTGCGAGAATTGCGCCCGGACCGCCCGGCTCTTGGCGTTGAACAATCACCACAACGGGCTGATTCCCTTTGGTTTTTGCTGTCAGCGACAGCGGCGCTGACCCGTCCCAATCCGCCAAAACCTGCCAGCCCCGCACGACATTGCTGTGTTCCATGACATGGCCTGCATTCTCGCCGCGGGTGACCTTGGTCCGCTCCATCGGCGAATAGCGCAACATATGGACATGCATCGGCCCCGCAGCGGCGTCGGTCAGGGGTTTCGCCGTGATATCAACTGTCTCACCCGACCGCGTGAGCGTCAGCGCCACCTGAGGCGCGGCCTCGGCGTGCTGCTCCACCGCGTCCATCAGCTTCATCGGTTTGGCGCCCACAATGTCGGTCTGACCCTGCACGATAAACTCGGGCGTGTACACACTGCGCCGCCCGCCCACGGCGGCATAGCCGCGCTGTCGCTCGGCATGGGCCGGGTCGCCAAAGGGGTCTTCCCAACCGATATAATCCCAGTAATCCACGTGCAGCGCCAAGGCGATAATGTCCTCCCGATCGGCCAATTCGGCGAGCATTTCATCGGCGGCGGGACAAGAGGAACAGCCCTGAGAGGTAAAGAGTTCGACCACCACAGGCTGATCCTGCTCGGCCTGCAACGGGGCGGCCAGCAGCGAAAACGCGGCGAGAACGGGATAAATCAGGGGCTTCATAAAATTCCAGACGGATCAATATCGCGGTGATGGCATTGGTCTAACGGCTTGGCGGGTGAAACACCAATCAACCTTTGTTGAGACGCCCGTTAGCGCCCACAGAGGGCTTTGCGCAGACTGCCCCCTTTAATCTCGGTACACAATGGTATACAAATTCGCGCGAAACCACCTGATAACAGTTGAACCGCCGCGCCCGTAGTGGCATTGAGACGACAATCTAGCCACCCATCAGACCCCGAAGGGAGCCCGCCATGACAATCCAAGTCGGTCACGACAGTGCCAAGACACGCAAGACCCTCTCCGTTGGCAGCCAGAACATCGCCTACTATTCCATCCCCGCTGCCGAGGCTGCGGGCTTGGGCGATTTCTCCAAATTGCCAGCGGCGTTGAAAGTCGTTCTGGAAAACATGCTGCGTTTCGAGGACGGCAAGACCGTCACTCAGGACGACATNAAGGCATTTGCCGAATGGGCGACCAAAGGCGGNAANAACCCCCGCGAAATCNCCTACCGNCCNGCCCGCGTGCTGATGCAGGANTTCACCGGTGTTCCNGCNGTNGTTGACCTNGCCGCGATGCGCGACGGTCTGGTGGCGCTTGGNGGCGACGCGGATAAGATCAACCCGCTGAACCCNGTNGANCTNGTNATCGACCACTCCGTCATGATCGACGAATTCGGCAACCCGCGCGCGTTNCAGATGAACGTCGACCGCGANTATGAGCGCAANATCGAGCGTTANACCTTCCTCAAGTGGGGCCANAANGCGTTTAANAACTTCCGCGTTGTGCCCCCCGGCACCGGCATCTGCCACCAGGTGAACCTTGAGTATCTCAGCCAGACCGTTTGGACCGACAAAGACCAAAACGGCGAGGAAGTCGCCTACCCCGACACGCTCGTCGGCACCGACAGCCACACCACCATGGTCAACGGCGCTGCCGTTCTGGGCTGGGGCGTTGGCGGGATCGAAGCCGAAGCCGCGATGCTGGGCCAGCCGATCTCCATGCTGATCCCCGAAGTCATCGGCTTTGAGCTGACAGGCCGCATGATGGAAGGCACCACCGGTACCGACCTCGTGCTGAAAGTCGTGGAAATGCTGCGCGAAAAGGGCGTGGTCAGCAAATTCGTCGAGTTCTACGGCGAAGGTTTGGATCACCTGCCGCTGGCAGACCGCGCGACCATCGCCAACATGGCGCCTGAATATGGCGCGACCTGTGGCTTCTTCCCAATCGACGACGAGACCCTGCGTTACCTGACCAACACAGGCCGCGACAAGGATCGTGTGGCGCTGGTCAAAGCCTATGCCCAAGAGAACGGCATGTGGCGCGATGCGAACTATGCGCCGGTCTACACCGACACGCTGTCGCTCGACATGGGCACCATCGTGCCTGCAATCTCGGGCCCGAAACGCCCGCAGGATTACATCGCCCTCGACAGCGCGCACACCGCATTCGCCGAATACGTCAAAGGCATCCGCGAAGGCAAAGACACCTCCGCGAACTCGGAAATCCGTTGGGAAGGCGAAGGCGGCCAGCCCGAACCGCAGGACATCCCCGGTGACGAAGGTCATCACAACCGCGGTTTTGTCGCCACCGAGGATGGCAACTACCAGCTGCATGACGGCTCCATCGTGATTGCCTCGATCACGTCCTGCACCAACACCTCGAACCCCTATGTCATGATCGGCGCGGGCCTCGTGGCACGCAAAGCGCGTGAACTGGGCCTCACCCGCAAGCCTTGGGTCAAGACATCGCTGGCGCCGGGCTCGCAGGTCGTGTCGCATTATCTTGAGGCCGCTGGCCTGCAAGAAGACCTCGATGCGATCGGCTTCAACCTCGTGGGCTATGGCTGCACCACCTGCATCGGCAACTCCGGCCCGCTGGAAGCACCGATCAGCAAAGCGATCAACGACTATGACCTGATCGGCACCTCGGTCCTCTCGGGCAACCGTAACTTCGAAGGCCGCATCAGCCCTGACGTGCGCGCCAACTACCTCGCCTCCCCGCCCCTCGTGGTGGCCTATGCGCTGGTGGGTGACATGAACCACGACCTGACAAACAGCCCGCTGGGTCAGGACAAGAACGGCAACGACGTTTACCTTAAAGACATCTGGCCCTCGACGCAGGAAGTCGCTGAACTGGTCGAACAGACCGTGACGCGCGAAGCCTTCCAAGAGAAATACGCCGATGTCTTCAAAGGCGACGAGAAGTGGCAGTCGGTCGAAACCACGGACAGCAAGACCTACGACTGGCCGCCAACCTCGACCTACGTGCAAAACCCGCCCTACTTCCAAGGCATGTCGCCAGAGCCGGGCGTGATCTCCAACATCGACGGCGCGAAAGTGCTGGCGGTGCTGGGNGACATGATCACCACCGACCACATCTCGCCCGCCGGTTCCTTTAAGGAAACCACCCCTGCGGGTCAGTACCTGACAGAGCGTCAGGTGCCGGTGCGGGAGTTCAACTCCTACGGCTCCCGTCGTGGTAACCACGAAGTCATGATGCGCGGCACCTTCGCCAACATCCGCATCAAGAACGAGATGCTCGACGGCGTTGAGGGCGGTTACACCAAAGGCCCCGATGGCGCGCAGACCTCGATCTTTGATGCCGCGATGGCGCATCAGGAAAACGGCACCCCGCTGGTGATCTTCGGTGGCGAACAGTACGGCGCGGGCTCATCGCGTGACTGGGCCGCCAAGGGTACAGCCCTGCTGGGTGTGAAGGCCGTGATCGCCGAGAGCTTTGAGCGTATCCACCGCTCCAACCTCGTCGGCATGGGCGTCATCCCGTTTGAGTTCACCGGCGGCGACACCCGCAAATCGCTGGGCCTGACCGGCGAGGAAACCGTGTCGATCAGCGGGTTGGACACGATCAAGCCGCTGCAGGAAGTGCCCTGCACGATCACAATGGCCGATGGCAGCACCAAAGAGATCACGCTGAAGTGCCGCATCGATACCGCGATTGAGATCGAATACATCGAACACGGCGGCGTGCTGCACTACGTGCTGCGCAACTTGGCGAAATCGGCCTAAGCGCCAATCGCCCTCGCGAACTGATCCAAGGAGCGGCCCCCAGCGGGCCGCTCCTTTTCTTTTTGCCCCAAGCCCCTGCGCGGGAACCTGCCTGCCGATCACGGGTTGCCCCTGTAAGACGATCGCGTGCGGGGAAGGCAAAGCAATGATAGCAGGTTACGCGCTTGGCGCTTTGGGCGCGCTGATCCTAGCTATCGTGCTGCTGGACTTTCTCTATACCGCCATCGGTGCCGCCCCTGTCGCGCCCTTGTCGGAGCGGGTTGCACGGGCGGCGTTCTTCGTCTTTTCCAAAATCATGCCAGAGGGCAACGCCCGCCACCGCCTCTCTGGCCCGGTGGTGATGACAGCCATTGCGGTGACATGGATCATACTCGTCTCGCTTGGCTGGACCTTGGTCTTTCAGATAAGCCGCGAGGCCGTGGTGATGACCGAAAGCGAACGCCCGGCGGGCTTTCTGCGCGATTTCGCATTCGTCGGCCATCTGCTCTCAACCCTCGGCGGCGGGCCGTTTCAGACCGAAAACCCCTTTTGGCTGGTGCTGTCGGTCCTTGCCGGGGTCAACGGTATGGTGATCCTCACGCTGTCGGTCAGCTTTGTGCTGTCGACCACCACCACCGTGGCCCAAGCGCGCGGGCTGCTGACCAAAGCGTCCATGTTTGCAGCCGATAGCAACGAGATGAACACCATCATCCTGCCTGAGCTTGCCGATCTGGTGTCGAACCTCAACGCGATGCAATTCGCGCTCTACTACAGTGCCGAACACCCTGCCCGCCGCGTGCCCGCGGCGATGGTCGAGATGGCCCAGCGGGTCGCACCCTACCCCGAACAGATGCGCCGCCTGCGCATCGCACTAGAGCCGCTGCCCGATTTTACCGCGCCTGAGGGCACCTTGGATCAACTGACCGATGCGCAGTTCATCGCCCGACTGCAAGACTGGGCGCGGCAGTATTCACTTTGAGCGCGAGGAACAGAACACCCTGCGAGCCGTTGATCTTGACGCACCCAAGCGAAAGGACACCTCATGAGCCCGAAAATCACCGTTCTTTTCTATTCCACCTATGGCACAAACCACGCCATCGCTGAGGAAGCCGCCCGCGCCGCCAAAGAGGCAGGCGCCGAGGTCCGCCTCCGCCGCTGTACCGAAACCGCGCCAAGAGCCGTTGTCGACGGACAGGATGCTTGGCGCGAACAGTTGGACAAGATGAAAGACATCCCCGAGGCCAAGCCCGAAGATATGGAATGGGCCGATGGCTATTTCATCTCTGTCCCGACGCGCTTTGGCGTCGCCGCCAGCCAGTTCCGCGCCTTTATCGATACGCTGGGGCCGCAGTGGCAGTCAGGCGCGCTGGCCAATAAGGCAGTCACCGCGACCACCTCTGCGCAGAACCCACATGGGGGGCAGGAAACCACGATCCAGTCGATCTATGTCACCGCCATGCACTGGGGCGCGATCATCGTGCCGCCGGGCTATGCCGATGGGGTGAAGTTTGAAGACGGCGGCAACCCCTACGGCTATTCCTGCGAACCCGGCCCGCTGGATGAAACCGGCAAGAAATCCGTCGCCTTCCAAGCCAAACGTCTGGTCGAATTCGCAGGCAAGATCAGCGGCTAAGCGCGTCTTGCAATGCCGGGAGGAACCGCTGCTCATAGTCGCTGCCGACCAGCGGCCCGGCAAAGCGGAACAGCACCGTGCCGTCCCCGCCAACGATGAATGTCTCTGGCGGGGCGGTGACACCCCAATCAATCGCCACCCGCCCTTGGGGGTCGAACCCAACCCCGGCAAAGGGGCTTTTTTCGTCTTCCAGATAGGCGCTGGCGTTCTTCTCGGTATCTTTGAAGTTCACGCCGATGATGTTCATCCCCTCGGCCTGCAATTCCAGCAGCTTGGGGTGTTCGGCTCGGCAAGGCGGGCACCAGCTTGCCCAAAAGTTCACAAGGCTCACCTCCCCCCCGCGCAGCATGTTGTCGGTGGCCTGCGGATAGCCCGGCAGCGCGGCCTCGGGCATCGCGGGCGCTTGTTGCCCGACCAACGTAGAGGGCAACCCCTCGGGGTCAGCGCGGTACATGCCGACCGCCGCCAGCGCCACAAAGGCCGCGAAGATCAGCGGCGGGGCGATCATCATGGGAGAGAGTTTAGCCACGGCGTCCGGCCTCCGCTTCGACCTCTTCTAAAGCGCGGCGTGCCGCCCGGCCCCGCAGCAGGGTCAGCCCCACCAATGCGGCCAACAGCAGCAGCGACACACCATAGGCCGAGAGCACCTCGGCCGCATATTTTCCAAGTTCCGGCATCACGCCCCCCTGTTCATCCGCGCTCGCAGCGCCGCCGTACGGCGCAGGCGAATTTCGGTGCCCGTGCGGTANACCACCAGTGCCANAAACAGCAGGCCGAAGCCGATCATCGCNAGCANCAAAGGATAGAAAAACACATCCGCCACGCTGCGGTTGCCCGTGGCCACGGGGATCGACGTGCCNTGATGCAGCCCTTGGTTCCAAAACTGCACCGCATAGCGCGATAGCACCGCGAAGACCGAGCCAACGAGGCAGAGNACCGANGTNAGATCGGCNGCGGTNTCNGGGTCTTCGACCGCCTGCCACAGCGCGATATAGCCNAGNTAGAACANNAACAGGATCAGNAACGACGTNAGCCGCGGATCCCACGCCCACCATGTNCCCCACATCGGCTGNCCCCAGATCGCNCCNGTCACCAGCGCNATTANCGTCATGACCAGCCCCACGGGGGCCGCGGCCTTGGCCGCCANNGCGCTGACGTGGTGCCGACGGATCAGCCANATCAGCGAGGCNACNAGCATCATAAACCATGCNTTGATCGCCATCAGGGCGGCNGGCACNTGCAGATAGATGATCTTGACCGTGCTNCCTTGGCGCGCGTCATCGGGCGTGCCGAANAACCCCCAAAGCAGGCCNACGCTTACAAAGACTGCCGCCAGCGCCCAAAGCACAGGNTGCACACGCTCTGAAAGCGCAAGGAATTTGACCGGGTTTGCGTATTGCCAAAGGGACATGCGGACTACCTATCGCGCGGGTGGGTGGTGCTCAATGCACAAATACTTGGGGCACAATTTCTTGGGTCATCGCAACCCCATCCGAAGCACCGCCGCTGCGGCAAATGGCATCAAGGCCACCACAGCCAGCGTCAGCCCCGCCAGCATCAAAAGCGGCGTCGTGGCATCCAGCCCCGCGCTGCCACGCCGCGCAACCTCGGCCCCGAAAATCAGCGTCGGGATATAAAGCGGCAGTACAAGCAGCGACAGCAGCAGACCACCGCGTTTGATCCCAACCGTCAGCGCCGCGCCGAACATGCCGATCACCGACAGCGCGGGGGTGCCGAGTGCGAGCGACGCGAGCAGCCACAGATGACCGGGCGCCGCGAGTTGCAGCATCACCCCAAGGAAAGGCGCCGCCAGCACCAACGGCAGACCTGTGGTCAGCCAATGCGCCAAAGCCTTGATCGCCAGCGCCCCTTCGAGGGGCAGAGGTGCGGTGAGCAGCAGTTCGAGAGAGCCATCTTCGAGGTCGAGCGCCAGCAGACGGTCGAGCGACAATAGGCAGGCCAACAGCGCTCCGAGCCAGAGCACACCGGGGGCAATCGCGCGCAGAAGCGCGGCCTCTGGCCCAACGCTAAAGGGCACCAGCATCGTCACGATCAGGAAAAACGCCAACCCAAGGCCAAAGCCTCCGCCCGCGCGCAGCGCTAGCCGCAGATCCCGTAGCAACAGCGCCTTCATAGAAACGCCGCGTCGCTGGCGCCGAGATCGGCATCGGGGACCGCGCGAAAGGTGCTGATATCAAGCACACGGGCATCGACCCCCAGATCAATATGCGTGGCCATTAGGGCCGATCCCCCCGCCGCGAGATGCCGGCGCAGAACGCTGCCGAAGAGCGCGACAGCATCCGCATCGAGCGAAACCGTCGGCTCATCCAACACCCAAATCGGCCGCCCGGTGACCAACAGCCGCGCCAGCCCCAGTCGCCGCTTTTGCCCGGCAGAGAGCGTACCTGCCAAACGATCTGCAAGCGGCCGCAGCGCATAACCATCAAGCGCCTCAGTAATATCTGTGTTACCAAAGACTTGCGCCCAAAAGCTCAGGTTTTCCCGGACCGTCAGCATGGATTTCAGCCCATCCGCATGGGCGGCATAGGCGACACGGTCCTCCGCCCCCTCGATCTGCCCCGTGAGCGGCGCTTGCAGCCCCGCAATGCAGCGCAGCAGCGTCGTCTTGCCCGCCCCGTTGGGGCCGCGCAGCACCAAGGCCTCCCCCGCCTCCAGAGCAAAGGATACGCCCGAAAGCACCGGCACCCCGCCCCGCGCCACACTGAGATCGCTCACTTTCACTGGCGATGCCGCTCCGCCCTTAGACCGGCAAAAGGGCCAGCGCGATGCGCCGCCCCTCACTCAGCAAGATGTTATAGGTCCGGCAAGCGGCGGGGGACGACATGACCTCGACCCCCAGCCCCGCCTCCTCCAGCGTTTCACGGAGGTCGTCGGGGATATGCGCCACGTCCGCCCCGGTGCCGAGGAAGACCACATCGACCTTGCCCGCCAGCGCCAGCACCGGCGCGGGATCAGCCAGACCGCCCCAGCCGATGATGCCTTCGGGGCCGATCACCTGCGGGCCTTGCACAACCTCTCCGCCAATGCGGAAAAAGCCGGGGCCATAGCCGTCGATCGGTTTGGCGTCGGTATAGGTGATCTCGTTCAATCGCATGTCATGTCCCTCTCAGGCTCAGGTATTCCACAGCGGCAGGCCAAGGATAGCCGATGCGGCGATAACGATATAGGCCACCGCGCGAAAAAGCCGCTCTCGGTCCGGATCAAATAGCCGCGCCCCGATGATATTGGCGATGACATTCGGCACCCCGGCCAAGAGGCCCAGCATCAGCACCGGCCAGACCACCTGCCCCGTCGCTGCCAGCATCCCAAAAAGCATCAGGTCAAGCCCCAGAAGATAGAGCAGGAAATTGGCACGGATCACCGCAGCGGGCCGCCGGCTGGCCATATAGAGCAGGATCACCGGCGGCCCGGCGATGCCCGCAAAACCGGTCATGAAGCCGCCCAAAGCACCAGTTGCCGTCACCAGCTTCGCGCTCAGCGGCCCATGATAGCGCCAGCCCGCCAGCAGCAGCGCCAAAAGCCCCAGAACCACACCGGAAACGATCCAGCCAAAGCCCTCGGGCGACATCAGCGACAGCCCCCAGAGCCCCAGCGGCATCCCGATCAGCACCCCCAGCAGTAGCCGCCCCACTTCACGGGGGGCACCTTCGCGCAGGGCATCGGGGAGGTTTGGCAGGGGGCCGATCAACTCGGCAGCGGTCATGAACAGGATCGCTTCGACCGGAGAGAGCACAGAGGCCGCCACCGGCATGATAATCATGGCAGAGCCAAATCCCGCAAAGCCGCGGACCAGCCCCGCCACGATCACGGCCAGCGCAAGCCACGCCACCCCTGGGGTGGCGATGGCCTGCGCCAGCAGGTCAGGCATCAATATTGGCGAATTGCGTGCCCGCGCCCGCGTCGGGCTTGGACCAGTCGCGTTTCACGCCAAGATAAAGCACCACGTTCTTGGCCACATAAACCGAGGAATAGGTGCCGACGATCACGCCCCATGTAATCGCAAAGACAAAGGCCCGGATCACATCGCCGCCCAAGATCAGCAGCGCGATCAGCGCCAGCAGCGTGGTGCCCGAGGTCATCAGTGTCCGGCTCAGCGTTTCATTGACGGATAGGTTCATCACCTCACGCAGAGGGCGCTTCTTGTACTTGCGCAGGTTCTCCCGCAGCCGGTCAAAGATCACCACGGTATCGTTGATCGAATAGCCAATAATGGTCAGGATTGCGGCCACCACCGGCAAGTCAAAGCGGATTTGCAAGATCGAGAACAGCCCGATGGTCAGCACCACATCGTGGAACAGGGCCACCACAGCGCCGACCGAGAACTGCCATTCGAACCGCAACCAGATGTAGATCAGGATCGCCGCCAGCGCCCCGCCCACGGCAAGGAACGCCGTCTGGATCAATTCGCCCGAGACCTTGGGCCCCACAGATTCGACAGAGGTGAATTTGATGTCCGGAGACACGCTTTGCAGCGCCGCTTCGATGGTTTCGATGGTNTCNGTGGTCGCCGCTTCTTGGCCCTCTTGGGCCTGNACGCGGATCATCGCCACATGGCGNTCCGCGCCGAAACCGGGGTCAAAGACCTCGGAAATCGTCACGTCGCCCAGCTCCAAGGGGCCGAGGGCATCGCGGTAGGCGCCCACGTCGATGGCCTCAGAGCTTTCGGTCCGCAGGGTCGTGCCGCCGCGGAAGTCGATGCCAAAATTCAGCCCCATCACGCCCCAAGCGATCAGCGACAGGATCATCGCCACCACAGACGCGCCAAAGGTGATCTTGGCATAGCCGAAGAAATCGAAGTTCGTGTTGTCGGGTACCAGCTTCAGTCGCATGTCAAACCTCGATTGTCTTGGGACGGCGGCGTTCAAACCAGATCACCACCAGCAAGCGGGTGACGAAGAAGGCGGTGAAGACCGATGTCATGATGCCCAGTCCCAGCGTTACGGCGAAGCCGCGCACCGGACCAGAGCCTAGGGCAAAGAGGATGACCGCCACGATGAAGGTCGTGATGTTGGCATCCAGAATGGCGCTGAGTGCGCGCTCATAGCCCAGCGAGATCGCCCGCGCGGCTCCCTTGGCGTTGCGTTGCTCTTCACGGATACGCTCGAAAATCAGAACGTTGGCATCCACCGCCATGCCGACCGTCAGCACGATCCCGGCAATGCCCGGCAGGGTCAGCGTGGCCCCGATGAGGCTCAGCAGACCAAAGATCAGCCCGACGTTGATGATCAGCGCGATATTGGCGAAGAACCCGAAGAGCCCATAAGACGCCCACATGAAGAACAACACGGCGGCGAAGGCGACCATCGTGGCGATCTTGCCCGCGTCAATGCTGTCTTGGCCCAGTTCCGGCCCGATGGTGCGTTCTTCGACAAAACTCAGCCCTGCAGGCAGGGCACCGGCACGCAGCAACACCGCAAGGTTGGTGCTTTCCTCGACCGAGAAGCGCCCGGTGATGATGCCTGAGCCGCCGGGGATATGGCTTTGGATGGTCGGCGCACTGATGACTTCATCGTCAAGCACGATGGCAAAGGGCGAGCCGATGTTCTCGGCCGTATAATCACCGAACTTGCGCGCGCCGGAGGTGTCAAAGCGGAAGGATACGGCAGGTGCCCCGTTCTGGTCAAAGCTGGGCTGTGCGTCGACGAGTTGCTCGCCGGTGACGACGGGGGCGGTTTCGATCGTGTAGAACACGCCCTCTTCATCCGCCGCCGGCAGGATCGCGTTGCCAATGCCGGGGTTGTCGTTCTCATTGGAGCCACGGTTGACCACCGGGTTGAAGGTCAGCTGTGCCGTCGTGCCGATGATCGCTTTCAACTCGGCAGCGGAGCCAATGCCCGGCACTTGGATCAAGATGCGGTCTGCACCCTGACGCTGGATCGTCGGCTCACGGGTGCCGACCTCATCAATGCGGCGGCGCACGATTTCGAGGCTCTGCTGCATGGTGCGCTCATCGGTGGCCTGTTTTTCGGCATCCGACAGGGTGATGGTGATGGTGCCATTGGCCCCGCTCACGTCGATGTCGCTACCGCCCGCCCCGGTCACCGTGGTGACGGGACGCGCGAGATCACGGGTGATCTGCAGCGCTTCGGCCATTTTCGACGGATCGTTCAGACGGACCCGCAATTCCCCCGCTGGCGCTTCTTCGCGCCGGACCGGAGTCAGGCTGCGCAGAGCGTCACGAACCTCGGGCCATTGGGCTTCCATGCGCGAGGCATAGACATCGGCCAGTTGCACTTCGGCCAGCAGATGTGCACCGCCGCGCAGGTCAAGGCCAAGGTTCACCAGCCCCGAGGGCATCCATTCGGGCCAAAGCGCGCGCTGCGCTTCCAACTCAGGCGTACTGCCCTGCACGTCGATGGCCGCAACCGCGTCATTGTGCTTTTCGACAGGAGCGTAAAAGGCATTGGGAAGCGCGAGCCAAAGCCCTGCCAAACAGGTCAGGACAATGACAATCCGCTTCCACAGATCAATCTGTAGCATAGTTCCGCCTTTGGGTTGCGGCCTCGGGGTAGGGTTTATTTCGCCGGTTCGGTCTTGGAAACGACGGTCGCGATGGTGGCCTGCACCACGCGAATTTTCACGCCTTCGGCGATTTCCACCTCAAGCTCGCCGTCGTCTTTGACCTTGGAGACCTTGCCGATGATCCCGCCTTGGGTCACGACCTGATCGCCGCGGCGCAGGCCGGCCACCATGGCCTGATGTTCTTTGGCCTTCTTCTGCTGCGGGCGGATGAGCAGAAAATACATGATCGCGAAGATCAGGATCAGCGGCACAAATTGCTGGATGCCTTCCATGGGGGTCGTCCTTTTCAATGGGTATTGGGCCGCAGGATGGGCCCTGAGAATTTGGCCAGAACCTATGCGCGGCGGCAGCGGGGTGCAAGGTGGAAAGCCGCCGCCGCGTGGCCGTCTGCGCGGGGCCAATCGCCGCACGGTTGCGGCCCCTACCGCCGCGCAGCACATTGAGGCATAAGGCAGCAAAACCGACTCACCCGATTTTGAGGACAAACCCATGCACGACATCCGCGCCATCCGCGACAATCCCGAGGCTTTTGATGCCGCTCTTGCCCGCCGGGGCGAGGCTGCGATGTCGCAGGCGGTGCTGTCGCTCGATGCCGCGCGCCGCGCCAAGATCGCCGCCGCTGAGACTGCCAAGGCCGAGCAGAACAAGGCCAGCAAGGAAGTCGGCGCTGCCAAGGGTCGGGGCGATGAGGCCGAGTTCGAGCGCCTGCGGACGCTGGTCAGCGACAAAAAGGCAGAGGTCGCCGCGATGAACGTCGAGGCGCAGGAGTTGGATGCGAAGCTGACGGATATGCTCGCCCGGATCCCCAACAACCCCGCCGATGATGTGCCCCAAGGCGATGACGAAGGTGACAATGTCGAGGTGAAAAGCTGGGGCGAGAAGCCCAGCTTTGATTTCAAACCGGTCGAGCATTACGAGATTGCAGGCGTCAAACCCGGCATGGATTTCGAGACCGCGGCCAAGACTTCGGGCGCGCGCTTCGTCATGCTGAAAGGTGCCGTGGCGCGGGTTCACCGGGCGCTGGCGCAGTTCATGATCGACACCCATGTGGATGAGAATGGGCTGACTGAGGTAAACTCCCCCGTGCTGGTGCGCGACGAGGCAATGTATGGCACGGATAAGCTGCCGAAATTCGGCGACGACAGCTATCAAACCACCAATGGCTGGTGGCTGGTCCCGACCTCGGAAGTGCCGCTGACCTATTCGGTGGGCGGCGATACGTTAGAGGAAAGCGCCCTGCCGATCCGGCTGACCGCCCATACCCTCTGCTTCCGCTCCGAGGCCGGGAGTGCAGGCCGCGACACCGCTGGCATGCTGCGCCAACACCAGTTTGAGAAGGTCGAGATGGTCTCGGTCACCCACCCGGATGAAAGCGACGCCGAGCAGCAGCGCATGGTTGGCTGTGCCGAGGGCATTTTGGAAAAACTCGGTGTGCCCTATCGCACCGTAATCCTCTGCACCGGCGACATGGGCTTTGGCGCGCGGCGCACCTATGACATTGAGGCTTGGGTGCCGGGGCAGAATTGCTACCGCGAGATCTCCTCGGTCTCGACCACCGGGGATTTTCAGGCGCGCCGCATGAATGCGCGGTTCAAGCCCGAGGGCGGCGGCAAGCCGCAGTTTGTGCATACGCTGAATGGCTCGGGTCTGGCGGTTGGGCGCTGTCTGATCGCGGTGCTGGAGAATGGCCAGCAGGCGGATGGGTCGGTGAAACTGCCCGAGGTGCTAGCGCCGTATCTAGGGGGCAAGACGACGCTGACTGCGGCAGGTGTGCTAGCGTAAGGGTGAGGCACCCAGCCCGATCCGCGCCGCAGGCGCCGGGCCATCGCCTGCCCGTCCCGGCACGCCAAAGGCGTGCCTGTCTCTATGAGCGCACCTTTGGTGCGACGGGCCGGCGATTTCGTGAGGCTGAGTACTCCCTTGCAAACGCGCCTCACTACTGAGCCATAAAGCGGCAGGGTTCGCCACCCCACGGGAAGGCGCTGGCCCTTGGTTGCCGTAGCGAGCGCCCGCTCTAGGATTAGATGTACCGCAACAACTATTCCCGCGAGGCCCCCGCTTGCCCAAATCCTCCCGCACCCTGATCGCAGCGCTTGCACTGCTGCTCAGCATCGCCTTCGCGATTTCGCCCTTCTTCGTGCCCAGCTTTTCAGGCTTTGACCCAAACCAATTCCCGGTCCCGCAAGACAACCCGCCCGCGCAGCCTGCGGGCTATGCGTTTTCCATCTGGGGTGTGATCTATCTTTGGCTGATTATCGGATTGGCCTATGGGCTTTTGCGCGCGCCGCGTGATGGGCAGTGGCATGACATGCGCGTGCCGCTCTGCCTGTCGCTCGCCGTGGGGACAACATGGCTCGCGGTGGCCACCATGAGCCCGATCTGGGCGGCGGTGCTGATCTGGGTCATGCTGATCACCGCCCTGATCGCCCTGTTCCTCGCCCCGGTCGAAGACCCGCTCTGGGCCGCGGCCCCGGTGGGGCTCTACGCAGGCTGGCTCTCTGCCGCATCCTGTGTGTCACTGGCGCTGCTGGCGGCGGGCTATGGCTATCTGGAAGAGCAGACGGCAGCCGTGGTCTTTGTCGGGCTCGCAGGGGCGATTGGGGCCATCGTGCAGACCGCCCTTGGCCGGACCCCCACCTACGGTATCGCGGTGATCTGGGGGCTGGTGGGCGTGATCGTGACCAATTGGGGCGAAACGCCCTTGGTCGCCTATCTGGCCTTTGGGGGCAGCATCCTTGTGGCGCTGCCCACGCTCAGGGCGTTTCGGCGGGGCTGACCGAGGTCAATCCCGGCGGCGACCGTCGGTGTGCTTGCGCAGCTTCGACGGCGCGGCCTTTTTGCGGTTTTTATAGGGGTTGGCATCCGACTGGCCGCGCATCCACAGACGGATCGGCGTGCCGGGCATGTCGAAATCCAACCGCAACCCGTTGACCAGATAGCGCGTGTAGCTGTCCGGCACCTTGTCGGGATGGCTGCACATCACAACGAAGCCCGGCGGACGGGTCTTGGCTTGGGTCATGTAACGCAGCTTGATGCGCTTGCCCTGCGGCGCGGGGGGCGGATGCGCCTCCATCATCCCCGAGAGCCAGCGGTTAAGCTGTGCGGTGGTGATCCGGCGGTTCCAGACCTCATAGGCGCGCATGATCGCGGCCTGAAGACGGTCAAGCCCCCTGCCCGTTTTGGCAGACACAGTGATCAGCGGCGCGCCACGCAGCTGCGGCAAGAGCCTCTCGAAGCTTTCCTTGAGATCGCGCAGCTTTTCCTGACGGTTCTCTTCGATGTCCCATTTGTTCACGGCCACAACGACCGCGCGGCCCTCACGTTCGGCCAGATCGGCGATGCGCAGGTCTTGCTGCTCAAACGGGATTTCGGCGTCGAGCAGGACGACAACGACCTCGGCAAATTTCACCGCGCGCAGACCATCGCTGACACTGAGCTTTTCAAGCTTCTCCTGCACCTTGGCCTTTTTACGCATCCCGGCGGTGTCAAAAATCCGCATCGGCACCGGATCGCCATCCGGCCCGGCCCATTCGGTCATGAGAGAGATCGCATCGCGGGTGATCCCCGCCTCCGGCCCGGTGAGCAAGCGGTCCTCGCCCAAGATCTGGTTAATCAACGTCGACTTGCCCGCATTGGGGCGGCCCACCACGGCAACCTGCAGAGGCTTGGCGCGCGTGGGCATCGGCACGGATTCGGCTTCGAGATCGGCGTCATCCTCAGGCAGGTCCACATCCGTCTCGGGCGCGTCCTGCGTGGCGCGGTCCTCATATTCATCGGCCAGCGGCATCAGCACGGAGTAAAGATCGGTCAGACCTTCGCCATGTTCGGCGGACATGCGAATGGGCTCACCCAGACCCAGCGAATAGGCCTCGATCATGCCAGCATCGGCGGCTTTGCCCTCGGCTTTGTTACCGGCGAGAATCACATGAGCGGATTTCTTGCGCAAGATCTCGGCAAAGACCATATCCGAGGGGGTCACGCCGACACGGGCGTCGATCATGAACAGACAGATATCGGCCATATCCACGGCACGCTCGGTCAGGCGGCGCATCCGGCCTTGAAGGCTGTCGTCGGTGACCTCTTCCAGACCGGCCGTGTCGATCACGGTAAAGCGCAGGTCGGCCAGTTTGGCCGCGCCTTCGCGCAAATCGCGTGTTACGCCGGGCTGGTCGTCGACCAGCGCAAGGCGTTTGCCGACAAGGCGGTTGAACAGCGTGGATTTCCCGACGTTCGGGCGGCCCACGATGGCAAGGGTAAAGGACATAATTCAGGCTCCGGGCCCCGGTTGGGCCAGTTCAGACACGCGCCTTAGCCTATTTGCGGCCTAACGGAAAGCGTGCAATTGCCCCTTGGTGGAGACGACATAAAGCGTGCCGCCTGCCACGACGGGGGCAGTGGTCGCCCCGCCGGGGATTTGGGTGGTGCCNGTCAGCCCGCCGCCCACGGGGTCAAAGCTGCGCAGCACCCCATCGTTGGACGCCACGATCNCGCGGCCTCCGGCGATGATCGGGCCGTAATGCGCCACGACTTCGGATTGCCTTCTGGGCCGGTCCTTGACGAAATTCGGCAGCGGCGTGCCCCAGATGCGGCGGCCCGTGCTGGCGTCGAGCCGCACAAGTTCATTGAGGTCGGTGACCGCGAAAACAGAATCGCCCGCAGGCCAGACCGGGCCGATCGCCCCGTCGCGCGCGACCCATTTACGGTCCCCGCTGTTCACGTCGAGCGCGGCCAGACGGCCCGAATGGTTGCCCACATAGACAGTCCCGCCCGAGACCACGGGCGCGCTTGTCACGTCACCAACAAAGCTCAGCGCGCGGCCCTGACGTTTGCCCAGAACAGAGGTCGCCCACCGCTCAAGCCCGCCTTGACGGAACAGCCCCTGCACCTCACCCGAGCCGAAGGCGAAGATCGCAAGATCATTGGTGATGGCGGGCGCCGGTGCGCCCAGCACATTGCTGAGGCTGGTGACAGCACCGGTCTGCCACTGGATGCGGCCTGTGGTTTTGTCGAGCGCAAAGCCGGTATCGTCACCCGCCGTGAGATAGACCAGATCGCCCGAGACGGTCGGTGTGCCGGAGCCCGTGGCGTCGAGGTCTTGCGTCCAACGCACTCCGCCCGTTGTTACGTCGAGCGCGGCCAGAACACCAAAGCCCACAGAGACGTAAAGCGTTTCGCCGTCCACGGCGAGCCCGCCACCGGTGGCTTGGCCTTCGCGGTCGGATGCGGGGGTGAGGTCGCGGGTCCAGAGCGTTTGGCCTGAGGTCGAGGTCGCAGTGACCTGCGCGCCGGCATCGAGCGTAAAGACGCGCCCGCCCGCGACCACCGGATCGGCAGTGATGCGCTTTTTGCGGCTGTCGCCCGCGCCGATCTTGGCGCTCCAGACCGGCTGCAATGTGCTGCGCAACGCGGGGTGGCCCACGCGGGTCGAGGGGGTGCCGACACTGTGGGTCCAGTTGGCGTTGTTTACCGCGCCGCCCAAAGCGATGGCGCGGCTGGTGTTTTCTGGCACCGGGCCGTCGATGGCGTCAAAGGCCGGGTCTTGCACACCGGGGTTTTGCAGCACCGCGCGCACGTCTTCGCGTTTGCCCGGCAGATAGGTCTGCTCATCCGCGCAGGCCGTCAGCAGCAGCGCGGCACCGATGGCCCCCGCCACGCCCAGCCCCCGCAGACCCGCATGGCCGGGTTCGGATTCGCGATGCTTCGTCATGGACCTGCTCACTTTCTGTCTTTCCTCAACCTTCACGCCCCCGCCGTTTTCGGCGGGTGGATATGTGTCAGTCACCCGTTGCTTCGGGGTTCTCCAGCTCAGCCGCTGCAGCAGCGTCTCTCGACCCCCGGTTCTTCACCCAAGGCCACAATCACCTGAAGGGCGCGTTGTTGCAAGTCCGGGGTGGTTTCCGCATCGGAGAGAATGGATTGGTATCGCGCCACGGCCTTGTCGGTCTCACCCTCTTGGATGTCGATCAGGGCCAGTTGCTCTTCGGCCAGCAGGCGCAGCGGGGCACCGGGCTGGGCCAGCGCTTCGAGCGCCTGACGCCGCTCTGCCACGGGCACCGATTGGCCCTGAAGGGTCACGGCTTTGAACTGCGCCAGTTGGCGGTAAATCGGCGCAAGATCGCCGTCGAGCGCCACGGCGTCGAGCTGTTCAACGGCGGCGTCAATCTCACCGGCCTCGGCCAAGGCATCGGCACGCATGAAATTCAGCACGGCGCGGGCACCGGGGCCTTCGGCTTCAATCGGGGCAAGCGCTTCGGCGCGGGCATTGCTGGCATCCGCTTCAAGCGCTCCGAGCATGGCATCGCCCAAGGCTTCGGCCTGCGCGCGTTCTTGCGCTTTGCTATATTCGTTCCACGCGGCACCGCCGACGATGGCAACCACAGCGACCACAGCGATCCAACCATAGCGGCGCAGCAGGCCATAAAACCGGTCGCGGCGGACCTCTTCGTTCACTTCGTCAATAAAACTGTCGGTATCGCTCATCGCGCCCTGCCCCCGGCCTGATTTTGCCCCTCTTACCGCGCGTGGCCAGCCAAGCCAAGACCCAGCGAACCGCAGCACGGTGTTGCGCGCTTGGCACGGGCAAAGGTCACGCTAGATCAGGGGCAGGATGCAACAAAGGAGAAGATGATGAGAGCGATAGCAATGGCCGCAGGTCTGGTGATGGCAGCGGTGCCCGCCTTGGCCCAAGATTTGGTGGCCAAAGTGTCACCCCATGACGTGGTGACAACGATGGACCGGCTGGAAAGCGCCGTCGAAGAGGCCGGGGCCGAGGTTTTCGCCCGCGTCGATCACGCCGCCGGGGCCGAGAAGGTCGAGATGGAACTGCGCCCAACGCAGCTTTTGATCTTTGGCAACCCCAAGCTCGGCACGCCCGCGATGCAGGATGCGCAGACCGCCGGACTTGATCTGCCGATGCGGGTGCTGGTCTATGCCGATGGCGAAGGGGCCGTGCATGTGACCTATGCCGACCCTGAAACACTGGTTACGGCCCATGGCCTGCCCGAAGACGCGGAATATATCACTAAGATGACCGAGGCACTGGACAACCTCACCGCCAAGGCGATCGGCGAAGAGTAACGCTTCTCCCCGCCCGGACCTTAGCGTTTGGGCGGGGTGTTCTGCGCCTTGATGAGGTTTTCCAGATCGGTCAGCCGCGACATGACCTCATCGCGGTAGGTATTGGTCTGCTCGTTGCTTTCCTCATGATGCGCGTCTTGCATCGAGTTCACAATCAGACCGACCAGCAGGTTCACCACCGCGAAGGTCGTGACCATGATGAAGGGCACAAAGAACATCCACGCATAGGGATAGACCTCCATCACCGGGCGCACGATGCCCATGGACCACGACTCGAGCGTCATGATCTGAAACAGCGAATAGCCCGAGCGCCCCAGCGTGCCGAACCACTGCGGGAAATCCGCGCCAAAGAGTTTGGTGGCCATGACGGAGGCGATGTAAAAGATTACTCCCATCAGCAGGAAAACCGAGCCCATACCGGGCAGCGCGTTGACCAGCCCCTCAACCACGCGGCGCAGCGAGGGGGCGACGGAGACGACGCGCAGCAGACGCAAGATGCGCAGCGCCCGCAACACGCTGAGCCCTTGGGTGGCAGGGATCAAAGAGATGGCGACGATCACAAAGTCAAAAATGCTCCAGCCGCGTTTGAAGAAATCCATCCCCCGACCGTAGAGTTTAATCGCGATCTCAATGACAAAGATGCCGAGACAGATTTTGTCGAGCAGCAGGATCAACGGCCCTACCTGCGCCATCACCTCATCCGAGGTCTCCAGCCCCAGAATGACAGCGTTGAACAGAATCACGCCCAGAATGAAGTTCTGAAACGAAGCGCGGTCAGCCAGTCGTGCCGCGCGGGCGCGCAGCGACTGTGGCGAGGGAGGGGAGAGATCGGTCATGGCGGTAGATATCGTGTGCCGCTTGGCACAACGCAAGAGCAGATCAGCAACGTTTGCACCATCGGCGGCAATGCCCCGCCCGTCTGCCAAAACAGAAGGCGGGGCCTGCGCGGCGTTTACTCTTCTTCCGCCTGCTGGCGCTGCCAGAGTTGGGCATAACGCCCGCCTTGGGCCAAGAGCACCTCGTGGCTGCCCTGTTCAATAATCTCGCCCTTCTCCAGCACGACGATGCGATCCGCCTCTGCGATGGTGGAAAGACGGTGAGCGATGGTCAGCACCGTGCGCCCCTGCCCGGCCCGGCGCAGCGCGTCCTGAATTTCGTGCTCCGTCTCACTGTCAAGCGCGCTTGTCGCTTCGTCCAGCAGCAGGATGGGCGGGTCTTTCAGCAGCGTCCGGGCGATGCCCACGCGCTGTTTCTCGCCGCCCGAGAGTTTCAGCCCCCGCTCGCCCACCGTGGTCTTATACCCCTGCGGCAGCGCCATGATGAAATCGTGGATCTGTGCAGCGCGGGCGGCGGCTTCGACCTCTTCCTGCGTCGAACCATCGCGTCCGTAGGCGATGTTATAGCCGATGGTGTCGTTGAACAGCACCGTATCCTGCGGCACCACGCCGATGGCCATATGCAGCGAATGCTGGGTCACATCGCGCACGTCTTGCCCGTCGATTTTCAGCGCGCCTCCGGCGACATCGTAGAACCGGAACAACAGCCGCCCGATGGTGGATTTGCCCGAGCCCGTCGAGCCGACGATCGCCACCGTCTCTCCCGGTCGCGCCTCAAGCGAGATGCCTTTGAGGATTTCACGGTCGGTGTCATAGGCAAAGCGCACATTCTCCAGCGTCACATGGCCACCCGTTACCTTGAGGTCCGGCGCATTCGGCTTGTCGTCAATCTCTGCCGGTTGTTCGAGCAGGCCGAACATCTGGCCCATATCCACCAGCGCCTGACGGATTTCGCGGTAAACGGTGCCAAGGAAGTTCAGCGGCACGGTCAATTGGATCATGTAGGAGTTCACCATGACGAAGTCGCCGACGCTGAGTTCGCCGCTTTGCACGCCCATCGCCGCCATGACCATGACGCCCACCAGCCCCGCGGTAATGATCAACGCTTGGCCAAAGTTTAGGAAAGCGAGCGAATAGTTCGTCTTGATCGCCGCGTTTTCGTAGTCGGCCATTGCCAAGTCATAACGCGCGGCCTCGCGGCCCTCGGCGCCAAAGTATTTCACCGTCTCATAGTTCAACAGGCTGTCGATCGCGCGTTGGTTGGCCTCGGTGTCGCTGTCGTTCATCTGCCTGCGCAGACGCACGCGCCATTCGGTCACGGCAAAGGTGAACCAGACGTAGACCGCAATGGTCACGGTCACGACCGCCAGATACCAAATGTCGAACAAAACGGCGAGGATCACGCCGACGAGGATCAGCTCAAGGATCAGCGGCCCGATGGAGAACAGCAAAAAGCGCAGCAGAAAATCGACGCCTTTGACCCCACGCTCGATGATCCGGCTCAAGCCCCCCGTCTTGCGGGTAATGTGATAGCGCATCGACAGTTTGTGGATGTGCTGAAAGGTCTCAAGCGCCAACATCCGCAGGGCGCGCTGCCCGACGCGGGCAAAGACCGCATCGCGCACCTGTTGAAAGCCCACGCCCATCAGCCGCGCCATGCCGTAGGCCACGGTCAGGCCAATCGCCCCAAGCGCCAGCATCGGCGCGCCCTCGCCCGCCAGTGCATCCACCGCGTCGCGGTAGAAGAAGGGCGTGGCGACGATGATCAGCTTCGACACCAGCAGCGCCAGCATGGCCAAAACCACCCGGCGTTTCACCCAAGGCATGTCCTTGGGCCAAAGGTAGGGTGCCACCTTTCGCAGCACCAAAAAGCCCGACTGACGCTCGGCGGCGTCGATCATCTCGGCCTCTGTGGGGATGCGGTCAGGCTTGGGGGTTTTGCGGTCGCGCCGGCGCGCGGCGGGCGTTTGGTCTGTATCGGCTGGCATGGGAATTCCTGAAGTGATTACAGGCTACATAGGCCCCATGTGCCGAGGTTGCCAGTGTGGGGCGGCGCACAGCGGCTTTGCGCCCTGCGAATGCCGCCCCGCCTTGGGCCATCAGATCACTCTGATGCGGGTTCTTCGGGCAGATCGAAAACCTGTCCGGGGTAGATCAGATCGGGGTCGCGGATATTGCCGCTATTGGCCTCGAACACCTTCACGTAGAGCAATGGATCACCGTAGCGTTCGCGTGAGATCGCCCAGAGCGTGTCGCCTTTCTGGACCGTCACAGCGCTCAACGGGCCGCTCAGCCCTTCGGTGGCGGCGGCCAGCACCTCGGGGGATTCGCGTTTGAAGGGTGTCTCCACCCGGCTGGTCACATCGCCTGCGCGAGAAAGCTCATCCACCCGCAGGGTATAGACGCCCTCATCGATGTTCGGCAGATCGCCCCGCCAGCGGCCCTCCTGATCGACCGGCAGGCTGATCACCGCGTTGTTGTTGAGATAGACGCGCACTTCGCTGGTGTCCGGCTGCGCACGGCCTGCAAGCTGCACGTCACCCTGATCGGAATAGCCGATGGTGTCGAGCGCTACATTGGTCATCACCTGCGGCGGCGCGGTGTCGAGCCGCTCCACACCCTCGGCCGTGGATTTCAGCACCGGGGCTGGCGCAGATGGCTGAGCCGGGGCGGCGGTGGTGTGGGCTTCTTCCGTGGGCGTCGGGGATGTGGTCTCAGGGCTGGGCGCGGCGCGTTCCGCAAGGCTGGGGGCATCGGTTGTGGGATTTGGCGTCGTGGCCCCCTGCGCAGGGGAAGCGGTACCGTCGGCGGTGCCAGTGACGGGATCCGCCGTTCCCGTCTCCGCCAGCGGCGTGGCTTGGGCTGGGGTGTCGGAGGTCGCCTGCTGCCCTTGGTCTGGCGCACGCTCTGGCGCAGTGCTGTCGCCCGCGCCAGTGCCCGTTCCGGCCAACCCCGCGCCAGTGCCTGTTCCGGCCAACCCCGCGCCAGTGCCCGTTCCGGCCAATCCCGCGCCAGTGCCCGTTCCGGCCAACGGAGTCGCTTGAGAGGGCGCGGTGCCGGCGGCAAGGTCTTCCCCCGCCTCGGTGACTTGTTCCCGCTCCGGTGCGGAGCCCGCTCCCTCCGCGGTGCCGGTTTCGGAAAGCGGTGTGGCCTGAGTGGGGTCAGAGCCGGTGGCAATCTCTCCTTCACCCGCGGCAGGCTCTTGCTCTGGGGCGGCGTTCACGCCCTCCGCGGTGCCGGTTCCGGAAAGCGGTGTGGCCTGAGTGGGGGCGGAAATGTCGGCGATCTCTCCTTCGCCCGCAGTAGGCTCTTGCTCCGGGGCGGCGTTCACGCCCTCCCCGGTGCCAGTTCCGGAAAGCGGTGTGGCCTGAGTGAGGTCGGATACGTTTGCAATCGCTCCTTCACCCACGGCAGGCTCTTGCTCTGCTGCGCTGCCCTGGGCCCTGTCGGTTTCCAGAGAGTCCGATTGGCCTCCGCCCTCATTGGTCTCTTCCTCCGCTGTGGCCGTCTCGCTTGCAGCGGCGGGCGCTGCCGAACCGTTTTTAGGTGTTGGCTGGCTTTCGGCAGCCCCCTCAGCCTCGGCGGTCGCGGTCCCGGCCAGCGGGGTCGCCTGTTCCGGAGCGGTCGCGGCGGGCTCGACTGCGGCCTCGTCCCGGCCTTCAGCGGGAGCATTGGTTGAAGCCGTCTGATCCGCAGGCGCCTCTGGCGTCATCTCGACCTCGGCAAGCGAGGTCACGTCAGAGGCTTCAGCCTCCGCCTGCACGTCGCCCGGCGATGCGGGGTCAGGCTCGGCACCCTCGTCTGCTACCGCCTCGCCACCAGGGTCCGCGCCCTCCTCCGCAAGGGCAAGCGGGCTTTGTTCGGGCGTGGTGTCCGCCTCTGCCATCTGCAGAGGCGCTGCGGTCGGCGTGAGGATGATCTCTTCTTCCGAGGCGAGCTTGGTCTCACCGTCCTGCCCCAAAAGCGTCAGCACATGGCCCTTGCCGTCGGGGGGGATCATCGCGAGGGTCGCGAACTTTCCGGACCCATCGGCGGTGGCGGTGGCGATCTCTTCGCCGTCTTTCAACACGGCCACGCTGCTGCCGGGGACCGCGCGGCCTGCGATCACAGTCATCCCATCGCTTTCGCGGCGCACTTCGTCGAAAGCCAGGGCCTGCGGCTCTGAGACCTGCGGCTCTTTCGCTTGCTGCGCGGTGCTGGGCTCCGTCGCTGCCGCGTCTTCGGGGCCGATGGAAACGCCCTGTACGGCATTTGGCACAAGCGTGGCGTTCTCTGGGGTGGCATCGCGTTCGGGGAGCACGGCCACGGTGGTTTGCCCTGCCTCCTCCGGCCCGCTGCGCTTGCTGCCGATCCAAGCGCCAAGCGCCAGCACCGCCGCCGCAAAGGCGCCCGCCGCCATCGCCCCCATGCCGCCAAACCGGCCAAATCCCTTGAACATCTTCTACTTCCCCTGTGGTTGAGCCTTTTTAGCAAGCAGGCTAACAGGGGTCAAAAGCGCAGACCATCTGCGCCGATTTTTCCAAATAATCAGGACACTTTACCATGCAACATTCTGTCTGTGTCTATTGCGGCTCCCGCCCCGGCGATGACGATGCTTTTACCCGTGACGCCGAAACGCTGGGCCGTGGTCTGGCCGAAGCCGGGCTGCGGCTGGTCTATGGCGCGGGCGATGTCGGCCTAATGGGCAGCGTCGCTCGTGCCGCCCAAGCGGCTGGCGGAGACACCTTCGGCGTGATCCCCGCGCATCTTGTTGCATGGGAAGTCGGCAAGACCGATCTGACCCGCTACATCGTGACCGAGACGATGCACGAGCGGAAGAAAGTGATGTTCATGAACTGCGATGCCGTAGCCGTTTTGCCCGGCGGCGCGGGATCACTAGATGAGCTTTTCGAGGTGCTGACATGGCGCCAGTTGGGCCTACATGAAAAACCGATTTTCCTTGTGAACACAAATGGATACTGGGATCCCTTCATGTCACTTATGAACCATGTCGTGGCTCATGGTTTTGCCGATGCGACGCTATTAAATTACGTCACCGTAGTGGCGGATGCCGATGCCGCTCTCAGCGCCCTGCGCCGCGCCTTGTCCTGACGGAAGCTGCTGACGGAATAGACCGCCAACGCGCACCAGATCAGAACGAAAGCCTGCACATGCCAGCCGGTGAAAGGCTCGCGGAACAGGACCACGGCGCAGAAAAACTGCAAGGTCGGGTTGATGTAGCTCAGCAATCCGGCCGTCGCCATCGACAGGCGCCGCGCGGCGTAGCTGAACAGGATCAGCGGCGTGGCCGTGATCGGTCCTGACAGTATCAAAAGCGCTGTATCGCGAAACGACACGCCAAAGGCCCCGGCCCCATTGTCACCCGTTTGCCACAGCACGAGCACCGCGAGGGGCGACAAAAGCAGTACCTCCGCCGTGACGGAGACCACCGGCCCCACCGCCAACCGCTTTTTCGCCAGCCCATAAAGCCCGAAGGAGGCTGCCAGCGCCAAGGCGAGCCAGGGCGCGGTGCCCAGCCCATAGGTGAGAAATGAGACGGCCACGGTGACCAAACCGACCGAGAAGAGCTGCACAGGGCTCAGCCGCTCGCCAAAGACCAGCCGCCCCAGCAGGACGGAGACCAGCGGGAAGATGTAGTAGCCCAAAGCGGCCTCGGTTGCCTGCCCGCTTTGCACCGCTGAGATGAAAAGATACCAGTTCGTCGCAATCACCAAGGCCGCGACGACAAGCAGACCAAAGGCCCGCGGCCCCGCCATCGCGTCAAATACCGCGCGCAGACGCCGCTGCGCCGTCAGGACAATGATGAAAAACACCAGCGACCATAGGGTACGATGCGCGAGCACCTCGGCGGCGGGCACATGGGACAACAATTTATAGAAGATCGACGACAGCCCCCAGATGCAGCAGGCCGCGATCATGGCGGCGAAACCCTTGGTGGTGTCGGTCATTAAAAATCCTTGGCGCGGTAGACTGCTTCCTTGTGAAGGCAATCAATTCCCGCGCCAAGGGAAAAATCAGGCTTGGGCCAGTTCCCCGGCCACGATCTTTTCGATCTCATCAATGGGGTGGTTGGTCAGGGTCTTGGGGATTTCGCCCACGACCTTGTTCCGCACCTCTTTGTGAAGATCATCGCGGAGATCACCCAGCACGGCGGGTGGCGCCACCAGAACGATCCGCTCGAAACGTCCCTTGTGGGCAAGCTTGTAAAGAATGTCCGCCAAGTCTTTGGCAAAGCGCTCTTTTTCCAGCTCGTGCCAATCGGTATCGTCAAAGGCAGAGCGGTGCCCGCTGGGCCCATCGCTCATCCGACCGGGGCGGTTGGCGGCTTGCTCCCGCGCCGGGGGATTCTCCTGCTCTTCCTTGCGCACGACCTGAAGATAAGGGTCTTTGCCGTCCGTGTGGTTTTGCAGGAAAAGGGCTTTTTCGCCGTCCGCGATCAGCACCCATGTATCTTGGCTGAGTTTGGTCATGAAGGCTCTCCGTGGTTGCGTTTGTCTTCGCCGGTGACACGGGTCACGCCGTCTTCGCCCTTCTCGGCGCGGCGCATGGCGTCTTGGGTGCCAACGTCCTTTTGCAAATCGCCCCCGGCGCGGCCGCCTTGATCTGGCGTCTCAGTCTCGGAGAGGAATTTTTCCGTTTCCTTGGTACCGTCGTTGGATCGTTTCCGCTCGGCCATGTTGTCCTCCTTTTTTGACGTGAAGTCTCAGTGGAAAAACATCCGCGAAGGGGCTTGGGTTCCAACGAAAAAACCCCGCAGCAGGCTGCGGGGTTCGGTATGTCACTTGGGGCCAGCCCAAAAGCCGGAGGACCGCATCACAGACGCGAGGCGACGTTGTCCCAATTCACCAGATTGTCGAGGAAGTTCGACAGGTAGTCGGGGCGCGCGTTGCGGAAGTCGATGTAGTAGGAGTGTTCCCACACGTCGCAGCCCAGCAATGCCGTCTGGTCAAAGCAGAGCGGGTTCACGCCGTTCTCGGTCTTGGTGACCTTCAGGCTGCCGTCTTTATCTTTCACCAGCCATGCCCAGCCCGAGCCGAACTGGCCCGCGCCTGCGGCTTTGAACTCGTCCTTGAACTTGTCGACGGAACCAAAGCTCTCGGTGATCGCTTTTTCCAGCTCGCCGGGAAGCTTGTTGTCTTCGGGGCTCATCATTTCCCAGAACTGGTTGTGGTTCCACAGCTGGCTGATGTTGTTGAAAATGCCGCTTTGCGCCACGGCGTTCGGGTCATAGGTGCCCTTGATGATCTCTTCGAGGGACTTGCCCTCCCACTCGGTGCCTTCGATCGCCTTGTTGCCGTTGGTCACATAGGCGTTGTGGTGCTTGTCGTGGTGGTATTCCAGCGTTTCCTTGGACATGCCTTTGGATGCAAGCGCGTCGTGGGCATAGGGGAGATCGGGAAGTTCAAAAGCCATTTCTGGGCCTCCTCATTTGGGAATTTCGCTGCGGCCACTTGATGGGGATCAAGCGCCAACGTCAAGGTCAACGTCTGCAAATCGCATCCGTTCCAAGCGAAATAGTCAGTTTTTCTCCCGACTTATGCCGTTTGGAAATGGCCGACCTCGCTGGCAGGCTGGGCCGCGACACTGAGCAGGTCAAACATATACTGCGCAACCGATCGAAAGCAGATCACTTCAAAAGCACCGTCTTCGCGCAGCCAAAAGGCCGCTGGCACCTGCCCCATGCGGGTGCGGCGGAACATGCCGGGGGTGAACTGACCGGGGGCGAGGTCGACCGGCGCCAGCTTGGCCAGCACCTCCCGCGCATGGGGGCCGTCGACGCGAAACACCGCCCGCGCGCCGGAGACATCCACCGCCGTAGTGTAGGTATCCTCGAAGGCCGCATGCAGCCTCGCCAGCACCTCTGGGACCTGCGGATGCGGACAGAAAAGCAGCAGTTCGTCGGGCGACATCCAAGCCACGCCGGCTGCGCCTTCGAACTGGCACTGCCCGCGCTCCGGGCGGTCAACGCCGGTGAGTTTTTTGGTCACCTTGCGCACATAGGGGGCATCCAGATCGCCGCGAATGGTGATCATGCCCAAGGGGGCGACTTCGGAAATCGTAGCGATACCAGCGTCGTAGCGGGCGTTCTTCAACGCGGTGACGGGTTCAGACATTCTGTTTCTCCCCTTTGGGATCATAAAACACCGGGTCGACGATCATCGCCTCGTAGGTTTTGCCGTCGGTGCCGGGGAAGGTCAGCACTTCGCCCATCCGGTCCGGCCCGTTCAGCACCAGCCCCATGGCGATGCCGCGCTCGAGCGTCGGCGAATGATAGGTCGAGGTCACACGTCCCTGCATCACCTTTTGCCCGTTCTCATTCTCCCCTTCGCCAAGCGCATAGGCGCCATCCGGCAGGGTGCTGCCATCCGTGGTCTCTAGGCCCACCAGCGTCCAGCGTGTCGGATCCTGCATATGGCTGCGCTGCTGGGCGCGTTTGCCAAGGTAGTCGTCTTTCTTTTTCGAAATCGCCCAGTTCAGGCCAAGGTCTTGCGGGATCACCGTGCCATCGGTTTCATCCCCTATCATAATGAAGCCCTTTTCCGCGCGCAGAATATGCAGACATTCCGTGCCATAGGGCATTACGCCCAAATCATGTCCAGCGATCAGCAGGGCGTCCCAGAAGGCTTGCCCCTGCCCGGCCTCGACCGCGATCTCATAACTCAGCTCGCCCGAGAAGGAGATGCGGAAGACGCGCACCTTGAAACCGCCGAGCTCCCCGTCGGTCCATTCCATGAAGCCAAGCGCCTCACGGCTAAGGTCCATCCCGCCGAGTTTCTCTAAACACTTCCGTGCATTCGGCCCGACCACGGCCACCTGCGCGTAATGTTCGGTTGCGTTGACCACATGCACTTTCCAGTCCCACCATTCAGTCTGGAGCCATTCCTCCATATGGGCGTGGATGCTGTCGGCCCCGCCCGTGGTGGTGTGGCAAAGGAAGGTCTGCTCATCCAGCCGCGCGACCACGCCGTCGTCGATCAGAAACCCGTTTTCGTTGCACATCAACCCATAGCGGCATTTGCCGGGCTTCAGCGTCGACATCATATTGGTGTACATCATGTCGAGGAACCGCGCCGCATCCGGGCCACGCACGATCAGCTTGCCCAGTGTCGAGGCATCCAGCAGGCCGAGGTTTTGCCGCGTATTCGTCACCTCGCGCATCACCGCGTCATGGGTGCTTTCGCCGCTCTGCACATAGGCATAGGGCCGCCGCCATTGGCCGACCGGTTCCCAGACCGCGCCATTGCTTTCGTGCCAATCATGCAGCGGCGTGCGGCGGATCGGCTGAAAAGTATCGCCCCGCGCCGCGCCCGCAATCGCGCCCATCGAAATTGGGTGATAAGGCGGGCGGAAGGTGGTGGTGCCAACACTGGGAATCTCGGCGTCCAGCGCCCCGGCGAGCGTGGCCAGCCCGTTGATATTGCTCAGCTTCCCTTGATCCGTCGCCATGCCGAGCGTGGTATAGCGTTTGGCATGTTCGACCGAGACGAAACCCTCCTGCGCGGCAAGACGCACGTCCGAGACTTTGACGTCGTTCTGGTAATCCAGAAAGGTCTTCTCGCGCAGTTTGACGCTGGCGCCCTGCGGCATTTGCCAGACCGGCATCATCGGCGCTTCCTCGCGGTGCACGGCCTCGGGCGAGGTGAAATCGCGCGGCATCTTGAACCCGAGCGAGGTGGCCACCCCATCGGCGGCGGCATGGGCGTCGTGCAACACGTCGTCGAGCGCGAAGACCCCCGCCGCAGCCCCCGCGGGCGTGACGAAACCGTGGCCATCCGCCCCGGTGGGCGGATGATCCTGATCGGGGCGGAAACAGGCATGCGTCTTGTCCCATGTCAGCTTGCCGCCGCAGTGGGACCACAGATGCACCACGGGCGACCAGCCGCCCGACATGGCGACGGCGTCGCAGGCGATCTCTTCCAGCACCGCGCCTTCGCCCGCCTGCGAACAGACCGCCACGCCTGTCACGCGCTTGCCCCCCTGAACCGAGGAAACCGCATGGCCCATGACCACCCGAATGCCGAGCGCNTTGGCCTTNGCGACCAATTCGCTNTCTTGNGGCAATACCCGGGCATCTAGCACGGCAGGCACATCCAGCCCCGCCTGNTTNAGCGCAATGGCGGTAAGATAGGCGTTGTCGTTATTGGTGACCAGAACAGTGCGGTCCCCCGGCGAGACACCGTAATTCGCCACATAGTCGCGCATGGCCGAGGCCAGCATCACGCCGGGCACGTCATTGCCAGCAAAGCTGAGCGGGCGCTCAATCGCCCCGGTTGCGGTAATCACGTGGCCAGCGCGGACACGCCAGAGCCGGTGGCGTGGTCCGGCATCCTCCGGCGCATGATCCCGCAGCCGCTCATAGCCCAGCACATAGCCGTGATCGTAGACACCCGCGCCCATGGTCCGGTCGCGCAGGTCGACATTCTCCATGCCGCGCAGACGGTCAAGCGTTTGGGCAATCCAGTTCTCTACCGGCGCATCGTCGACCGTGCCCCCATCGACCGGCGCACGCCCGCCCCAATGGGCCGACTGCTCCATCACGATGACACGCGCACCGCTCAAACCTGCAGCCAAGGCGGCCTGAAGCCCCGCGACACCGCCGCCGATGACCAGCACATCGCAAAAGGCGTGGAAGTGTTCATAGGTATCCGCATCCGCCGCCTTTGGCGCTTTGCCCAAGCCTGCGGAATGGCGGATGATCGGCTCGTAGAGGTGCTTCCACAGCGGGCGCGGATGCATGAACATCTTGTAGTAGAACCCCGCGGGCAGAAAGCGGCTGAGGTGTTTGTTAAGGGCGCCGACATCGAACTCAAGGCTCGGCCAATGGTTCTGGCTCGCCGCTTCCAACCCCTCATGCAGTTCGGTCGTCGTGACCCGGGCGTTAGGCTCGAACTGCCCCTCTTGGCCCAGCCCCACCAAACCGTTGGGTTCTTCGGGGCCGGAGGTCACGATGCCGCGCGGGCGGTGGTATTTGAACGAACGCCCGACCAGCACCTGATCATTGGCCAAAAGCGCCGAGGCCAGTGTGTCGCCCTCATAGCCGCGCATTTGCTTGCCGTTGAAGGTGAAACTCAGCGGTTTGCTTTTGTTCAGCAGGCGGCCGCCTGTGGCCAGTCTTGTGCTCATCGTGGAAAACCTTGGGGACTGAGGATGGGGTTAATGCCGGGGCGGGAAGATCGGGTGCTGGACTAGCTGGCGCGTTGCCATTGCCAATCAGGATGGCGATTGCGGATCGCCTCAAGGATGTGTTCCGGCGGAGCGAGGGTCTGGGCCGCATAGCTGCCAAAGACCTCAAGCGTGGCGGTATCACGGGCCATGTGGAACCACTTGCCACAGCCATAGACATGGCGCCACCGCTCCAGATGCACTCCCTTCGGGTTCTCGCGCATGAACAGATAGCTCTCGAAATCGTCGTCCGCGCCGCCGGGGCCGACACGTTTCAGATGCGCTTCACCGCCGCCGTGAAACTCTGTCTCCTCGGCGGTGACATGACAGCAAGGACAGGTGAGGATCAGCATGGGCAGGCTCCTTGTCGTATGGAGAACGGCAAAACGCCGCCCCGGCGCAAAAGCGCGGAACGGCGTCGGTCGTGAAAGGGCAGCGCCGCGCGGGACGCTGCCAAAGTCGGTTTACTCAGTCGGTGTGGCTGTCTCTTCGACGGCGTCCGCTGTGCTTTCGGCTGCGCCTTCAATGGCTTCGCCTGTGCTTTCGGTTGCGCCTTCGACGTTGACGTTAACGTCATTCGCACCGTCGATGTCGCCACCTGCAAAGAGGAAGTAGGCCAGCAGGGCCACGACAACGACAACCGCGCCAACGATAAAGGCAAGGCCGCTGCTGCCGCCACGATCAGTCGTGGTTGTGGTCGTGGTGGTGTTAGTGTGATCGACGTGGTCTGTGCGGTTGTTTTCCGGGGTTGCCATTGTTCAGCTCCGTTATATTCAATGTCTGAACAGGCAACTCCAGCGCGGGCGAAATCGTTCCGCGCAATACAACGCTTCAGCGATTTGTGGCCGATCCGCAACATCAATGGGCCACCCCGGCGGCCACGGATTCGTCGATAAAGCGGCCTTCGGCGAACCGCTCTAGCCCAAAGGCGTCGGTCAGCGGTGAATGCCCCTTGGCCATCAACTCGGCAAAACCCCAGCCCGACCCGGGGATCGCCTTGAACCCGCCCGTGCCCCAGCCGCCGTTGATAAAGACCCCCTCCACCGGGGTCTTGCTGAGGATCGGAGAGCGGTCGCCGGTTACATCCACGATCCCGCCCCACTGCCGCAACATCTTGAGCCGTGAGATCATCGGGAAGGTCTCAACCAGCGCGCGCACCGTCTCTTCGATATGATGGAAGCTGCCGCGTTGGGTGTAGTTATTGTAGCCATCGGTGCCGCCACCGATGACCATCTCGCCCTTGTCGGACTGGCTCATGTAGCCGTGCACCGTATTGGCCATCACAACGACATCCATACAGGGTTTGATCGGCTCGCTGACCAGCGCTTGCAGGGCGACGCTTTCAATCGGCAGACGGAAGCCCGCCATATTTGCCAGTTGTCCGGAGTGTCCGGCCACCACCATGCCCAGCTTATCGCATTCAATATCGCCGCGTGTGGTGCTGACACCGGTGACCTTGCCGCCCGTCTGGCGCACGCCGGTGACCTCACATTTCTGGATGATGTCCATGCCCATATCCGAGCAGGCCCGCGCATAGCCCCAAGCCACCGCATCATGCCGCGCCGTGCCGCCGCGCGCTTGCCACAACCCGCCGAGCACCGGATAACGCGGCCCGTCGATGTTGATGATCGGCACAAGTTGTTTGACGCGATCCGGGCCGATGAATTCGGTGGTGACGCCCTGCAAGGCGTTAGCATGGGCCGTGCGCTTGTAACCGCGCACCTCATGTTCGGTCTGCGCCAGCATGATGACACCACGAGGGCTGAACATGACGTTGTAGTTCAAATCCTGACTCATCGTCTCGTAAAGGCTGCGCGCCTTTTCATAGATCGCGGCCGAGGGGTCTTGGAGGTAGTTCGAGCGGATGATCGTCGTGTTGCGCCCGGTGTTGCCGCCGCCCAGCCATCCCTTTTCAAGCACCGCGACATTGGTGATGCCGAAATTCTTGCCCAGATAATAGGCCGTGGCCAGCCCATGCCCGCCTGCGCCGACAATGATCACATCATAGCGTTTTTTCGGCTGAGCATCGCGCCACGCGCGGGTCCAGCCCGTATGATGGCGCATGGCCTCTCGGGCCACTGCGAAAACGGAGTATTTCTTCATCACGTCACTTCCCGGCAAGGATTCGGGCCGCGCGGGCGGCTGAGGTCTTTTCTGAGCCTAGGAGCAGATATTCGAAATGACCACCACGGCATTTGGACGCGGTTTTGCGACATGTGGTGCAATTGGTGAAAAATGCCGCAGGGGGCGCAGCAATTGCGGTCTTTTGTCGGCGCCGGGCAAAGGTTAGGTAGAGGGCATGATATTTTGGTTTCTCTCTGGCGCGATGGCGCTTGTCGTAGGCGGTTTTCTAGCGCGAGCCGCGTGGCGCGGTGCGGATACGCCCCTCCCCGCACAGGCGGATTATGATCTCAAGGTCTACCGCGACCAATTGGACGAGGTGGAGCGTGACCTCGCCCGCGGTGTGGTGTCTGAGACCGATGCCGTCCGGATCCGAACCGAGATCTCGCGCCGGATCCTCGCCGCCGATGCTGGGCGCGACACGCGTGTGCAAAGCACGTCGCGGCCCGCGCCGCTCGTGCTGATCGGGGGGATTATCGCTTTGGGTGCCGGGTCACTGGCGCTGTACTGGCATCTGGGCCAACCCGGCTATGGTGATCTGGCGCTTGCTGACCGCATCGCCTTTGCCGAAGATATGCGCCGCAACCGCCCCAGCCAGCAAAGCGCGGTGGAAAGCCTGCCCGCCAGCCCCAGCACCGAAGGGCTGAGCGCCGACTACCTCGCGCTGATCCAACAGCTCCGCGCCACGGTCAAAGAGCGCCCGGAAGATCTGCAAGGTCAGACCCTGCTTGCCCAGAACGAAGCCCGTATCGGCAATTTCGCCGCCGCTGCCGAGGCGCAGGGCAATGTGCTCCGTCTTAAGGGCGCGGATCGTACCGCCAAGGACATCGCAGATTACGCCGAACTTTTGGTGCTCGCCGCGGGGGGCTATGTCTCTCCCGAGGCGGAAACCGCCCTGCGCGAAGTGCTGAACCGCGATGAGCAGGATGGCCGCGCACGCTATTACCTTGGCCTGATGATGGTGCAGACCGGGCGGCCGGATGTCGGTTTCCGCATTTGGGACGCGCTGTTGCGGCGCGGGCCTGCGGAGGCGGCATGGATCGAGCCGATCCGCGCGCAGATTTCGCAGGTCGCCAGCCTTGCCGGGGTGAATTACGAGATGCCGCAGATCGGCACCGGCGCCCCTGCGCGGGGGCCATCCGCCGAAGACATCGAAGCCGCCTCGGAGATGAGCGCAGACGACCGGATGGAGATGATCGGCGGGATGGTGGCCGGGCTTTCGGATCGTCTTGCCAGCGAAGGAGGCCCGCCGCAGGACTGGGCGCGGCTGATCACATCGCTTGGCGTTTTGGGGGACACCGATCAGGCCCGCGCGGTCTATGACAACGCGCTTGAGGTCTTTTCAGGCGATAATGCGGCGCTGGACATGATCCGCAGCGCCGGAGAACGTGCAGGAGTGGCAGGATGATTTACGACGACACGGCAGATTTCATCGCCGCCCTGCCCCCGATGCAGGCGCTGATCGGGCTTGATCTGGGCGAAAAGACCATCGGCGTCGCGGTCAGCGACAGCTTCCAATCCGTCGCCACCCCGCTGGAAACCGTGCGGCGCAAGAAATTTGGGCTGGACGCCGCGCGTCTGGCCGAGATCATCGCCGAGCGCCGTATCGGCGGCCTGGTCTTGGGATTGCCGCGTAATATGGACGGCTCAGAAGGGCCGCGCTGCCAATCGACCCGCGCTTTTGCCCGTAACTTTGACCGGCTCGCGCCGCTGCCCATCACCTATTGGGACGAGCGCCTGTCGACCGTGGCCGCCGAACGCGCATTGCTAGAGGCCGACACCACCCGCAAACGCCGCGCCGAGGTGATCGACCATGTGGCCGCGGGCTATATCCTTCAGGGGCTGCTGGACCGTTTGCAGGTGATGCGCCGTGACTAAAAAGCTCTGGCAGCGCAATGAGGTCGAAAGCCCCTGCATCAACATCTGCGTGGTGCATCCCGAAAGCCGGCTCTGCACGGGCTGTCTGCGGTCGATTGATGAGATTGGCCGCTGGTCGGCGATGAGCGCGGAGGAGCGCCGCGCCATCATGGCGGAATTGCCCCAACGTGAAAGCGTCCACGCAAAACGGCGCGGGGGCCGCGCGGCAAAACTGGCGCGGCGGCGCGACTAGCGCCGCCTTAGGCGCCGCGGCGCTGGACGATCTGGTTCAGGAAAATAAGAGCCGCTTCGCCATCCGTGGCGTCGTGGAGGCCCATCGGGGTCGCGTTGTAATTGGCCGCAGGCACCGAGGCACGGGCAAATGTCAGGCTGGTTTCGCGAGTGAACATTCCGTCAAAGCGAAACGCCCGACGGCCCCGGCGCGCAGGTTTCCAATAGGCGAGGTCACTGCCCTGCCCTTTAAGAATGATCGCTTTGGTCCCGCTTCGGCGCATCTCGTCACGTCCCTTGGTTCGGATGATTCTGCGTTTGTTAAGGCAGTAAGCCAGTTGTTTGTGTCGAGATTGCGGCAATTTGATGAACATTGTCCGAAATTGGGCAGAAACCATCACATTCCGGCAGGTTTAAGGTCAAAAACGGGTAGCCTCAGCCCCAAAGTGCTTTTCTCAACATATTTAGCGCCACCAGCACCAGAAACACGGCAAAGACCCGTCTGAGCGGCTTGGGGTCCATCGCATGGGCCAACCGCACGCCCCAAGGCGCGGTGATGAGCGTCATTGTCACGACAATCCCGAAGGCACCTAGATTAACCGCGCCGATGGTCAAGGGCGGGCGGCTTTGCGCGATATCTACAAACAGAAAGGCAATCACCGAGGGCACGGCGATCAAAAGCCCAAAGCCCGCCGCCGTGGCCACGGCCCGGTGAATGGGCCGACCATGGAGCGTCATCAGCGGCACGCCAAAGCTGCCGCCTCCGATCCCCATCAGCACCGACAGAAACCCGACCATCGGCGACAGGGTCGCACGTTTGATGCCACGCGGCATGGTCTCTCCCAAGCGCCAATCGCTGCGCCCGAACCCTAGGTAGAGCCCCACAATCAGCGCCAGCCCGCCAAAGATCGCCTGAAGCGTCTGGGTGCGCAATTGCGCCACCAGCAGCACGCCCAAGATGGCCCCCACCATGATCCCCGGCGCCCACGTGCGCAGGATTTCCCAATCGACCGCGCCCTTTTTATTATGTGCATGGACCGAACGCGCAGAGGTGACGATGATCGTCGCCAGTGATGTCGCAAGGCAAATCTGCATCAGCTGTGGACCGTCATAGCCCAGCGACTGCAGCGCGTAGAAAAACGCCGGGACCAAGACGATCCCCCCGCCCACACCCAGCAGCCCTGCCAGAACACCGGCAAACCCTCCAATCAGGGCGATAAGCACCAGCATTGGCAGAAGATCGTTCAACTCAGGCATGGGGCCCCTCCGGCTGTCGTTGCGCTCTATCAAGCCGTTTCGCGCCGGGGGTTCAAGGCGATAACGCGGGGGTTGCACTTCCTCCCGCTCAGGTTAGGTTGCGCGCGAAAGTTGGCCCCAAGCGTCGGTCTATGCTTGCCGCCTCCCCCCTTTGGCCCTGGCCATCCCATCCGAAAGGACATCACGTGCTACGTTCAGCGCTCATTCTCGGGTTGCTGGGGCTGGTCGGCCCCTTCGCCATCGACATGTATCTGCCCGCCATGCCTGCCATCGCCGCCAGCTATGGCGCGTCAGAGACGGCGGTTCAGGCGACCATCACGGCCTATTTCATCGCCTTCGGGCTGGGTCAGCTTTTCTATGGCCCATGGGCCGATCAGGCGGGGCGCAAGCTGCCGATCATGGTGGGGCTGGTGCTGTTCCTCATCGCGTCATTCGGGGCCGCCTTCGCGCCGACGATGGCGGCGCTGACGGGCTGGCGCGCGCTGCAAGGGCTTGGCGGTGCGGTGCTGATGGTGGTGCCGCGTGCGATCATCCGCGACCAATATACCGGCACGCAGGCCACGCGGTTGATGGCGATGTTGATGCTGGTGATCTCGATCTCGCCGATGCTGGCCCCTCTGGCTGGCAGCGCAGTGATGGCGCTGGCCGATTGGCGCGCGATTTTCATGACCTTGGCTGTCTTGGCCATTGCCGCTCTGGCACTCACCGCCTTCGCTCAGCCCGAGACGCTGCCCGTCAAACGCCGCGTGCGGATCAACCCGCGCAACCTTTGGCGTGGGGCGAAAGTGCTGCTGAGCGATCCGATCTTCATGGGGCTGACCTTTATCGGCGGCTTTGCCATGGGGTCATTCTTTGTCTTCATCGCCTTTGCGCCCTTTGTCTATACCGGGCAATACGGGCTGGGGCCGACGGGGTTCTCGCTGGCCTTTGCAGTGAATGGGATCGGCTTCTTCTCGGCCTCGCAACTGGCGGGGTGGCTCGGTGAACGCTGGGGCATGCGCAGCCTCGTGCGGCGCGGGGTGGCGGGCTTTGTCTTCTTTTCCGCCGCGATCTTTGTCACCGCGTTGGTCACCGATCCGGGCCTCTATCTGGTGATGGCGGGGCTGTTTTGCGCCAATGCCTGCCTTGGCGTCGTGGTGCCGACAGTGATGGTCGTGGCGCTGGACGATCACGGCGATATCGCGGGGCTTGCGTCGTCACTGGGCGGCACCTTGCAGATGGTGGCGGGTGGCCTCTCCATCGCGCTGGCCGGGCCGTTCTTTGACGGTTCTGCCACACCGATGCTGGGGGCGATCGCGGCCTGCGGACTGGTGGCCGCCCTGCTCACGCTGGCGCTGCTGCGGCCCCGCCCGATGGCAGAGCCCACGGTTTAAACCTACCCCGCCGCGGCGATTTCCTGAGCCGCGGCGACTTCGGCCAAGGCGGCTTCGACCAGTTCCGGCCCCGCGCCGGGCTTATGCGCCCCTTCCGATAGGATACGCCGCCACTGCCGCGCGCCGGGCCGCCCGGCAAAAAGCCCCAGCATATGCCGGGTGATCTGCCCCAGACGTCCGCCGCTGGCCAGATGCGCCTCGATATAGGGCAACATCCCTTCCACCGCGGCCTCTGCACTGCTGTCAGCACCCCGCCCGTAGATGCGCCGATCAGCGCTGGCGAGGATGTCGGTCGGCGCATGATAGGCGCTGCGCCCCACCATGACGCCGTCCAAGCCTGCATCCAGAAAAGCTTCGGCCTGATCGATCGATGTGACCCCACCATTGACCGAAATATGCAGGTTCGGAAACAGCCCCTTCATCTGATGCACGAGATCATAGTCCAACGGTGGAATATCGCGGTTTTCCTTGGGGCTCAGCCCCTGCAACCACGCCTTGCGCGCATGGATCGTGACACGGGTGCAGCCCGCCGCCACGATACGCGCGAGGAACTCAGGCAAGATTTCCTCAGGGTTCTGATCGTCCACGCCGATACGGCATTTCACGGTCACCTCGACATCGCAGGCCGCGCGCATGGCATCCACACAGTCCGCCACCAGCCCCGGCTGCTGCATCAAGACCGCGCCAAAGGCGCCCGATTGCACCCGGTCAGACGGGCAGCCGCAATTGAGGTTAATCTCATCATAGCCAGCGTCAGCCCCCAACCGTGCCGCCTGTGCCAGCTCTGCGGGGTCCGACCCGCCAAGTTGTAGCGCCACGGGATGTTCCGAAGGATCGTGATGCAGCAGATGCAACGCCCCGCCCCGCACCAGCGCAGGGGCGGTGACCATCTCGGTATAGAGGAGCGTCTCACGGCTCAGCAGCCGGTGGAGGTAGCGGCAGTGGCGGTCGGTCCAGTCCATCATGGGTGCCACGCTCAGGCGGGCTGATTTTTTAACACTATTTTTCAATCGCTTAACCTCAGCTCCGAATGAACTTCATGTAGCACGCTATGCGTGGATTTCCGGGGGTTTTCCCCGATTTTCCGGGGTTTTCGATTCTGCATTGCTACCGTGTAGCAGATCCGCATTGCCAGAACACCGCCACTTCCTCCGGCCTGGTTCGCCCCGCGGTCCGCCCCTTCGCGCTGTCCCTCAAGCAAGGAAGTCGGGAATCAAACCGAGAACACTTTTTTCGCGGAAGCGCCGACTTCCTTCTCACAACAGCACAGAAGGAACTTTCTTTATGACCACCATCGACGACAGCACCAAGAACGTTTTGGCTATGATCACCGCGGAGCGAGCCGCCTGCCGTAACAATGCCCCTGCTTGGGAACAGGTTTCGAGCCCAGCAATCACCCCCTTGCCGACGCAGAACGTTGCCTCCGCAGTGTCTGCAAGCAAAAAGAAAGCTAAGGCCAAGAAGTCAAAGAAAGCTGACGACTTCAAAGAACTGAACATCACTCGCATTCATACTACTGGCGGCCGTGTTACATATCGGGTCCAAATCCGACGCACGGTGAATGGGAAGTCCCGCAGTCTCTGCGAAACCTTCCAGCACTTGGCAAACGCAAAGAAGTGGCGGAACAAGAAGCTCGCCGAGATCGAGTTGCACGGTTTCCCCCTGCAGATCGTCACGGACACCACGATCGCGGATGTAATTGCCGATCGGCTGAAGCGCGGCAAAAAACTTGGCAAGTCTGCTCTGCAGAACGTCAAGTATATACGAGATCACGAGTTCGGGAAGACCAAGGTCTCATTGCTTACGCAGAAGCAGCTCTATGACTTTGCCGAGATGCTCTTGGATGGCGATAGAACTCCGCAAACTGTGGCGGGATACATGACGCATTTGGCCGCAACCTTGAAATGGGCTTACAGGCGCGGAACTTTGCTCCCGATCGAGGCTGTGTCCTTGGCCATGGAAACCCTTTGGGAAGACGAAATTCTGGCTCGATCCGAGGAGCGGAACCGGCGCCCCCAAATGGCGGAACTCGATTTGATCCTTACCGCCCTCGCGAACAACCCTCGCCAAAAGCTTCCCGTCGCGGTTCTCATGGTTTTCGCTATCTACTCGGGTCGCAGACTGGGCGAGATTTGCCAGCTTCGCTGGGACGACCTGCAAGAAGAAAAGAGCCAAATCTTGGTTCGCGACATGAAGCACCCGCGCAAGAAGAGGGGCAACAATGTTTGGTGCAAACTGCCGTCGGAGGCGCTGGCCATCATTCAAGCGATGCCCCGAACTTCCGAATATATCTTTCCGTATTCCGAAAGGTCCATCGGCACAGCCTATCGCCGTCATCGAGACAAGGTCGGAATCGCGGATCTGCGCTTCCATGATTTTCGGCATGAGGCGGTCAGCCGCCAGTTTGAGATGGGCATGCTCGCCTCGTTCGTCGCCAAGATCTCGGGACACAAGAACGGTGGCTGTCTTTACCGATACGAGCACGTTGAGGAAGTTGGTGACAAGTTTGCTGACTGGCCGTGGTTCGACCGTGTGCTGGAGATGTGCCAAGCGCTTCACATATAGGTGATCGATACATGGCGCGCCTCTCGAGGGCGCCAATCAAACCAGCTTCGAAAAAGTTGCCGCAAACCCAGGTCCTCTTCACACATAAAGAGAAAGTGAAGAAACTCATGAAGACGATCGACCTCCTTCTTGCCCGTTTCGGCGGAGAGCCGGTAATCCCCCTCGAGATCGCAGCCAACTACTGGAACTTCAAGCCGGATACACTGAAGCAGAAAATTGATGATGGCGAGATCCGGATCCCATACTTCAGTTTGGACGAAAGCAGCCAGAAAGCCCGTAAGTTCATCCTACTTGTGGATCTCGCCACTTTGATTGAAAATAAATATGCCGCCGCGACGGCAAAGTTTCAGGATCAGTGGGCCGAACTTGATGCTGTCTAAGTGAACGGGAGGCCGCGGCGGATATCTACCTGCGCTTCCACCATCGACGGCATTCTGAGCGGGTCATCCTAAGTGTCTTGCAGGCCGCTCTTCGATCACGACTCACACTTCTGTGGTCAAGGCAATGGCCGCACAGCTAAGCACTACATCTTGGAGGGGCGAAAGAAGCAATCAGCCCGTCGAGGACGCGCAAAGCTTCAGGCACTGCGTCACGGGCTCGAGAGGATGTGACAACGCTTGTTACGAGAAAGGTCGATCTTGTTCTCCTGCTGCTCCTCTCGCTGAGAGCAGCGGGATGACAAGCTGCCCTTATTAACACCAACCCGGAGGCCACTGGGTTTTGGCAATAACGGGCCCGAAAGGAGGAACGGCACGTCTTGGATCTGAGGCAATCCTGCCCAGGCACAACAGGGAGAACAATATGTTCGAAGTTCCCAAAGCCAGCCACAGCGCTGCACCGAAGACCATCACCAAGCGAGAAACACCGAAGGATGATGTGGTGACCCAATCGAGTTGCCTTTCTTCCTCGGTAAACGAAGCCGTCTTAGGAGCCCGCGATGTCGCGGACGCTTTCAGGCGAATTGATAATAGCGCCCACCTTCATAAGGAGTTGCACCAGCCGATCGGTGACATTTTGTGCGGAGAGCTGTCCGCCGACAGCTTCACCGGGCAGAAGATCGATTGTTTACAAGCGTTCGCTGAGGCTCTGGAGGCCGATATAGCCGCTGATACGCAGACATCGATCCACTTCGACGAATGCTGCATGTCAGGTGCTTGGGAGGAGACCCACGTTAGCAATCGTGGTCACTCACTTTACCGGCTCCAATGCGCTTTGGCTAAATTGGCAAACAGCATTTCGGACGTCGTAAATCTTAGAAATGCTGAAATATTGCGCGGCGAATTACTTAAGTAACTGGTTCGGCCGGGGTTCTCCTGGCCGAACCACTTTGCAGCAAGAGGTCTGACAAGTAGCGCACCGCTGAGAGATCGAGCGGTTTCTCCGAGGGGAAATGCGCTTCATAGTCCGCGTTTTCCAGTTATATGACGGGACAAGCGTGTTCAAGACGAACATCCACCCTACCCTACCACCCGGTCAAACCATTCAGGACTATAGATTTGCATCGCCAACACTTTAGCGATCATGTTGGCGATGTGACCTTGGCGTCTTATGGTGCGCACAAAAAATAAGTCGGTAAACAGCCAAGTATGATGACGAAAACAATATCCGATGAACTGTTTACTCCCGACATTACCCACATCGAGATCCGATGTTGGGATTGCGGAAATACGGTGACCCGCAGGCCCAGCGAGGTGCCTGAGGGCATTACCCAGCACGAATTCGAGCGCCGGTCTGTCTGTAAGTGCGGCACAGGCTGGCCGCAGGTGGCGCGGTTTCCTCGAAAGAAATCGACATCGATGTGATAAGCTCACACGAGGGAGACAACATGAAACACAAGGTGCCCAGATTTTCATTTGAAGAACGCGCAGCTGAGAAAGCCGCCGCGCGCGAACGCGATGAAGAACTACTTCGCTCTGGTCAGGTTTCACACGCTGATATGGCGCGCGCTAACGGCGGTTTCGTCCGCGGGGCGCGTTACAAAGGCCCAGCAAAGCGCATTCAGGCACTCGCTGCGTCCCAGCCGTCAGATGACGACAGCGCCTGACCTGTGGTGATATGACGATGAAGAGGAAGATGCCGAGCTTAATACGCTCTGCCATGCGCGGCAGGGCGAAATGCCGATCGAGGTCGATATCAATAATATCTGAAGGATCACCGGCACGAGGGATGTCAATTCACTACTGCGCCAACTTGGGCCAGCCCTTTTGCATTTCGTGGTGCAACTCGTGGCCGGCCTCGTGGACACGACGCTATGTCTAACCAAGACTGGAGGTCGGCTTGGCGGACTTTTCGGACCTTCGCTGCACTTGCACTAATGTCCGGTCTGAAGAACCGTTCAACAAAGGCAAGTTTATGACCGGCCTATGCGGGTGCATCAAATTTTCGCTTCGAGTGGCTGGCATTCCGGCAACCAACATTCCCTTGGACTGCACGGTATCAATGTAGGAACCTGCGGCCCGTGCCTGAGCAAGGCCGCAAGATAATATAGCTATCGATAAAGCAGGACCGGGATATTCGCTGTCTGAATCATGGTGGTGGTCGTGGAGCCGATGATCAGCTGGCGGATGCGACTGTGACCGTAGGCACCCATGACCAGCAGGTCGAAACCTTCGGTTTTGACCAGATCGTTCAGCACATCGCCAGGTTCACCGGCGGCCGTGCGTGCCACGGCCCGAATCTCGACATGCTGCAATTTTGCGACCGCTTCATCGGCCGTGGCTTTTGTTTTCGCATTACCATCGTCTTGGCCAATGCAAAGGACCGTGACGTCAAGATCCGCAAAGACGGCGCTGCCTGACATACGGTCGATCGCGACTTTGGCGCTGGCGCTGCCGTCATAGGCCACCAGCACTTTGCTGATGGGCTTGTAGGCACGCGACGCAACAAAGACCGGCACCTTTGACGCGCGGATGATCCGCTCAAGGTTCGATCCCAGATGAGCAGAGGCAAATCCCTGCCCCTCGCCGCGCTTGCCGATGGTGATGGCGCGAATGTCAGGCTCCATGTCCTGAACGGCTTCCAGCAGGTCGCCCTTGCGCAGCCGGGTCTGGACCTGTGGCACGCCGTCCTGTTCCAGGATCGCCTTGGCATCCTCCAAAATGGCGTGGCCTTTTGCCTGCGCCAGCTTCGCGCGCTGTTCATCCAGAGATGATAGTTCAGCAAGCAGGGCGCTGCGTGCCCCGAGCCGTAGCGAGCCTGACAGGTCGGTCGGTGCGGCCCCTTCACGGCGGCCCAGCACGTGCATCGCGACAATCCCGAGCAGTGTCCCAACAGTTGGTGTAACTCCCACTGGTAGCGCGGGCTGAGCGGAGCCTTCGCATAGCGAAGCGAGGCCCGTGCGGGTCCCTTGGCG
>FUFK010076849.1_pt1 | contig 47967 bp, 43 predicted proteins | sample 1021851 | NCBI WGS metagenome assembly FUFK01 (sample SAMEA51879418, study PRJEB19060) | metagenome
AATAAGTTTGAACTTGCAATGAAAGCAGGTAAACTTGGAGTTAAATAATGGGGCAAAACATAGAGAGTACAAGACATTGGATAAAACAGAGAATATCTTCAATATTGCTCGTTCCCTTAACAGTGCTTTTTATATACAATTTTCTTAATGTTGCGTTTCTTCCTTACAACGAAGTAATTACTAATTATGATAATATCTTTAATCTAATTATTGCCTTTTTATTTATTACAATAAGTATATGGCATTTTTATCAAGGGATTGAAGTTGTATTAGAAGATTACATTCACAACATATATATAAGAGATCTAACTCTAAAAACATTGAAATACTTATGTTGGATATTAGTTATATCAGTCTGTCTATCATTCATAATACTTTATCGCTTTTGAAACTTGGAGAAACTTAATGAATTCATACGAATATGTTGATCATACTTACGATGTTGTAATAGTTGGAGCAGGAGGGTCAGGTCTAAGAGCGACATTAGGAATGGCCGAAAAAGGTTTTAAAACCGCTTGCATAAGTAAAGTTTTTCCAACTAGAAGCCATACTGTAGCAGCCCAAGGTGGTATTGCCGCTTCCTTATCAAATATGGGGCCTGATCATTGGCACTGGCATATGTATGATACTGTTAAAGGTTCAGATTGGTTGGGTGATGTAGATGCTATGGAATATTTGGCTCGAGAAGCTCCAAAAGCTGTTTATGAATTAGAACATTATGGAGTACCTTTTTCTCGTACAGAGGAGGGTAAGATTTATCAAAGACCTTTTGGGGGTCATACGACTGAATTTGGTGAAGGACCACCAGTTCAAAGAACGTGTGCTGCAGCGGATAGAACAGGTCATGCAATTTTACATACATTATACGGACAGTCACTAAAAAATAATGCTGAATTTTTCATAGAATATTTTGCGATTGATTTAATTATGACAGAAGACGGAGTGTGTCAGGGAATTATAGCATGGAAATTAGACGATGGTACAATACATAGATTTAATGCTAAGATGGTAGTATTAGCTACTGGCGGATATGGTCGAGCATACTTTTCAGCAACTTCAGCTCATACATGTACTGGAGATGGTAATGGTATGGTTGCTAGACAAAATTTACCCTTACAGGACATGGAATTTGTACAATTTCACCCAACAGGCATATATGGTGCTGGTTGCTTAATTACCGAAGGCGCGAGGGGTGAAGGAGGATATCTTACCAATTCTGATGGAGAAAGATTTATGGAGAGATATGCACCTACTTACAAAGATTTAGCTAGTAGGGATGTTGTCTCAAGATGCATGACTATTGAGATAAAAGAAGGTCGTGGCGTTGGTGAGAAAGGAGATCACATTCATTTACATCTTGATCATTTACCTGAAAAAACTTTGGCGGAACGCCTTCCAGGTATTTCAGAAAGTGCTAGAATTTTTGCTGGTGTTGATTTAACGAAAGAGCCAATTCCAGTTTTACCCACTGTCCATTATAATATGGGCGGGGTTCCAACCAATTATTGGGGAGAAGTTCTAAATCCTTCAATTGATGATGAAGATTTTGTTCAACCAGGTTTAATGGCTGTCGGTGAAGCTGGGTGTGCTTCTGTTCATGGAGCTAATAGATTAGGATCTAACAGTCTAATAGATTTAGTTGTTTTCGGTAGAGCTGCAGCTATTAGAGCTAACGAGGTAGTTGATAAGACAAGTTCAAATAGACCTTTGAATACTCATTCATGTGATCAGGCGATGGAGAGGTTTGATAAGTTAAGACATGCAAATGGAAATACATCTACTGCAGAATTACGGAAAAAAATGCAAATAGTCATGCAGGAAGATGCAGCAGTTTTTCGTTCGAAAAAAACACTAGCTGAGGGATGTAAAAAAATGGAAATAGTAGCATCTGGTTTAGAAGACTTATCTATTAAAGATCGTTCCATGATTTGGAATTCCGATCTCATGGAAACACTAGAATTAACGAATCTAATGCCAAACGCTTTAACAACAATATTTTCAGCTGAAGCTAGACAAGAAAGTCGAGGAGCTCATGCTCATGAAGATTACCCTGATAGAGATGATATGAAATGGAGAAAGCATACCTTGGCATCTGTAAATCAAAAAAATAAAGTTTCATTGAAATACAGAGGAGTTCATACCAAACCTTTAACATCGGAATCTAAAGGCGGTATCAATACAAATAAAATTGCACCAAAGGCAAGAGTTTATTAAAACCATGTTTAATTTATTAAGAACTCTTATAATTTCTGCTATATTTTTTTCAAATGGATGTGCGTCTAACCCTCCCAATCCTTTGACGGCTCAACAAATTGAGAATATTTGTCAAAAGAAAAAAAATGAAGCTGCAAAACCTACTACAAATTTGTCTTTAGCTACGGGAAGTGAGGGTCCAAAGTACCAGATTGGAATAACAATGAGTAGTGACTATCTTGCTGGAAGAGATCCTAATGATGTTTATAATCAATGCAAAATGTCTTATAATTGATAGTTAATTTATAAAATAAGGAAAAAAAATGGTTGAATTAAGGCTACCAAAAAACTCAAGAATTTCTCCTAATGGAAAGGTATGGGACCATAAAAAGTCTTCTGCAAAAAAACTAAGAAAATTTAAAGTATATCGATATAATCCAGATGAAAAAAGTAATCCTAGAGTAGATACTTATTTTATTGATGCAAATGAGAGTGGTCCAATGGTTTTGGATGCCCTTATTCATATAAAGGAAGAAATTGATCCAACACTTACTTTTCGAAGATCATGTAGAGAGGGTATTTGTGGTTCTTGTGCTATGAATATTGATGGGGTAAATACCTTGGCTTGCACACGTGGTCTTAACGAAATTAAAGGTGATGTGAGAATTTATCCATTACCGCATATGCCAGTTATAAAAGATTTAATCCCTGATTTGACTAATTTTTATAAGCAACACGCAAGCATAATGCCCTGGTTGGAAACAAAGACAGAAACTCCAGAAAAAGAATGGGAACAATCAATAAACCAACGAAAAAAATTAGATGATTTATATGAGTGCGTAATGTGTGCATGCTGTTCTACATCTTGTCCGAGTTATTGGTGGAATAGTGAGAAATATCTTGGTCCTGCAGCTCTTTTACATGCTTATAGATGGTTAGTTGATAGTCGTGACGAAACTAGAGATGAAAGATTAAATGATATTGAAGATTCATTTAAATTATATAGATGCCATACAATTATGAATTGCGCCCGAACATGTCCAAAGAATTTAAATCCTGCAAAAGCAATAGCAGAAATAAAAAAAATGATGGTTGAAAAGAATAGCAGGAACAAACAGTAGCAATAATTACAAATCAGAAACTACTGATATTATATTTTTTTTCTAAAAACTAGCGAAGCTACAAAACCAAAGGTTATTGCTATTAAAATACTCATAATCCCGTATAATTGAGGTTTTTCGAAAGCTAGGTAATTGATCCAATTTTGTAAACCAATTTTTTTGACGTAAATAATATCCTGTTTTGTTGCTAAAACTTTTTGAAAGCGTATTAAATGTATTTTGACCTTATAATTTCCTTCATGTAGGTTTGTAGGAAAGTCAATTTCATTTGAAAAAAGAGTATTTTCTAACAAAGTAATAGGAGTATTATTTTCATTATATTGATTTTTATCTTTTCCAATAAATAAAATTTGATCAATTAATTCATTTTCTATTTTTTGATTTTTTGTATTTATTTGTTTAACAAGCCCAATGTCATTTGCTGTCTCAATATTATTGGGTAGTAATATATCTAACGGTTTTGTGCCGGAAATAGAATAAAAACTTGGTATGTTTTTTAAATTATCAATTTTCCTATTTATCCAAAAACCAAACTTTTTTTCTTTCTGGAATAAATTCATTGTGATTGGAGGACCTATAACTTCGATAATTATATCAAAGGGTGGTTGATCTATCGAAGAAATTTGAGGATTATTTTTTTTAATTGCACCAAAGATATGAAATTTACTACCTGAGAAATTAACATTTATAGATATTACTTTTTTACTTAAATCTGTAACAAGACTTGGAGAAACTTCTGTAGCATAAGAAGATATAAAAGAAAGGTTATAAAATAATAAAATTATAATTAATTTCACTATAAGTTTCATTTCATAAATCCCTTACTAAGGTAAAAATCTCAACAGGGGTAATAAAAAGCTCTAAAGTTATCTTTAAACACATGGCTAAAACTAAAATAGCTAATAATATTCTCAATTGCTCTGCTTTTAATTTGAGTCCTATCCTTACACCAAATTGTGCTCCAATTACTCCACCTACCAAAAGTAGAAAGGATAATATAATATCAACACTAAAATTTTTAACTGCATGCAAATATGTAGTAACTCCAGTAACAAAGATTATCTGAAATAAAGAAGTACCAACTACAACTTTAGTAGGCATTCCTAAAATATAAATCATAGCAGGTACTATTATGAACCCTCCTCCAATTCCCATAATTGAAGCTAGTATACCTACAAAAAAACCTATAAATACGGCAGGTATTGAACTAATATATAAATTGGAAGTTCTAAACCTCATTTTAAGTGGAAGACCTTGAACCCAGGAATGATGACGAGTTTTTCTTACTTTTATGTTTTTTGATTTATAATTTAATGCTCTTAAACTTTCAAAAAACATTATTATTCCTATTATGCCTAGAAATAAGACATAACAAACTTTAATAATAAGCTCTAATTGACCTAAATTTTTAAATATTCTAAATAATTCAACTCCAAAAATTGAACCTATTATCCCTCCTAAAATTAAAAGAAAGCCCATTTTTATATCGACATTTTTTCTTCTGAAGTGAGCAATAGCTCCTGAAAAAGATGCACCAAGTATCTGATTTGCTTCGCTTGCAACTGCTACTGCAGGTGGTATTCCGATAAAAAACAAAAGAGGAGTCATTAAAAAACCCCCACCTACGCCAAACATACCAGACAGAATTCCAACAATTCCACCTAATCCAATTAATAAAAAGATATTCACTGAAATTTCCGCAATTGGAAGGTAAATCTGCATAATTCAAACTGAAATAGATAAGTTTAATGTATTTTTTTCAAAGCACTTACGCCTTTATTACAGTTTTCGCAACAAAGATATTATAATTTTTGAAAGTTTTCTTTCACTTAATTTTGCTATTTCCTTAGTTTGTTCATGACTTATAGTTTCATTACTAAGACCAGCTGCCATATTTGTTACTACTGATATACCAGCGACTTTAATTTTAAAAAATCTTGATAATATTACTTCTGGCACAGTAGACATACCTACTACATCTGCACCTAAAGATCTGATAGCTTTTATTTCAGCTGGAGTTTCAAAAGATGGTCCTGAAAACCATGCATATATTCCTCTTTTAATATTTATATTTTGCTCATTTCCAGCTTTTAAAATCATTTCACTAATATCCTTATCATAGGCAACTGTTAGATTCACAAATCTATCTTCTGAATTTTCTCCAATAAGAGGGTTCAAGCCTGAAAAATTAATATGATCTTCAATAACCATTAATGATCCAGTTGGTATATTTTTTCTTAAAGATCCTGATGCATTTGTTAGAACAAGCTTTTCAACACCTAAATCTTTCAAAAGTTTTATAGGGTTTCTCATCGTATCGGCTTTACCATTTTCATAGAAGTGAGTTCTTCCACTTAAAACAGCAACCATTCTATTATGAATAGTACCTATTAAAAGTTTTCCACTATGCCCAGTAACAGATGGAAGATTAAAACCCTTTATTTCATTATATTCAAATTCTAATTTTTTTTTTAAAGGTATAGCTTTACCCAAACCAGACCCAAGAACTAATCCTATTTCGATCTTTTTCTTTCCAATAATTTTTTGGATATCAGTAATTTTTATTTTTTTAATCACTAGTTTTCCTTAACATAAGCTTGTCCGATTGCTTGGGGAGGTTTGGCATTTCCAACAATTCCTGCAACTACAATTATGGTGACCAAATATGGGGCCATAGCTAAAAACTCACTGGGGATAGGAGTCCTCAAGATTGCAAGCTTTTGTTGTAAAGAATCTGCAAAACCAAATATGAGAGCAGCAAATAGTGCTCCAACAGGGTGCCAACGTCCAAAAATCATAGCAGCAAGTCCAATAAAACCTCTTCCTCCAGTCATACCTTCATCAAATCTACCAACACTCCCTAACGTAAACCAAGCACCACCAAAACCAGCAATCATCCCACCCATTATAACATGATGAAATCTTGTTTTTAATACGCTTATTCCAAGAGTTTCTGCAGCTTTTGGATGTTCTCCAACAGCTCTTGCTCTTAAACCATATGCGGTTTTAAATAGATAATAGGTACTTATGATTACAATAAAAATTGAGAAATAAACAAATATATTTTGTTTAAAAAGAACTGGCCCTAAAACTGGGATATCACTTAAAACAGGCAAATTGATTGATTTAAAAACAGGAGCATCATTTAACTCTGGGTTACTTTTCAAAAGGTGGCTTGTTAAAAAGCTAGTAATTCCCAAGACAAAAATATTAATGGCTACTCCTGCAATTATTTGATCCACACGAAATGTAACAACCAATNNTGCNAATATNAAACCAAAAAATCCACCTACTAAAACAGCCAAAATTAAACCAAAAAAATTACCAAAAATAGAACCAAATAANGCCCCAGCAAATGCCCCAGCCAAAAGCATTCCCTCAATTCCAATATTTATCACAGCTACTCTTTCNCACAGAATTCCAGCCATTGCTGCTAAAGCTATTGGTACAGCTCTCACCACAGTAGCCTGTAACATTCCTGTAAGGGAAAATGATTTTCCAGCTGTTGCCCAAACTAAAAAAGCTGCTATTGCTAAAAAAAAACTTAAAGCAATAAACAATGTAAATTTTTTTGGTGCTTTTATAATTATTCTTCCACCAAAAAAAGCAATTAACAAAGCTGATATTCCAATAAAACTATGTGCTGGTAAGATTAAATTGGGAAGTGCAAATGGATCTGTTGGTCTAGACAACCTAAAAGTTGCATATCCTTCAATATTAAGTCCTAAAAATATATAAATTATAGAACCTAAAACTATTAAGCATAATCCTACAATTATTGATTTTTTGGTTTTTTTTTCCTCAATATTATTTTTAATTGTATTATCCATAAGCTAAAAATCTTATCTAAATATCCAAGGAAATAATTTTCTTATCAAAACTGGAGCTGCAATGAATATAATTATTAAAGCCTGAATAACTGTAATTAGATCAAGACTTACGTCCGCAGAAACTTGCATTTGTCTGCCACCTGCAATCAAAGCTCCAAATAGGATACCTGCAAACAGTACACCTATTGGGTGGGCTCTTCCTAATAAAGCAACGGCTATTGCATCAAACCCAATTCCAGCAGAAAAACCAGGTGTAGCTCTGCCCAACACTCCAGCTATCTGAGATGCACCAGCCAGACCAGCTAAAAGACCTGCAATACTCATTGCAAGTATAATTGTCATCGATGGACTTATTCCACTATATCTAGAAGCCTCTAAATTCTTTCCTACCGCTCTAAATTCATATCCAATAGTTGTATAAAAAATTAACCAATACACAATTAAAACAGCAAATATTGCAATTAAAAACCCCATATGAACTCTGAGATTTGGATCCAAGAAATACAAAATTCTTGGTAACTCTGCAGTATCTAAAATTGACTTGGAAATAGGATCATTTCTTCCTTCTTTTTGAATAGAAGGTATTCTCAGAAAAAAATCTAGCAATCTATATGCAATTAAATTTAGCATAATAGTAGTGATAACTTCGTGAGCTCCTGTAGTGGCTTTAAGCCACCCAGATATAAATGCATACAAAGCCCCAAATAAAGCTCCTACTAAAAGTATAAGTATTAAGTGAATAAAAAAGGGTAATTGAAAGCTAAAACCTATAATCACAGCAGCCATACCACCCAATATAATTTGTCCCTCTGCTCCTATATTAAATAGACCAGCTCTAAAACCAACAGCTATTCCTAAAGCTGCAAAGATTAATGGTGTTGCAGCAGTTAATGTTTCTGAAATTGAGGATAGTGAACCAAAAGATCCATAAAACAAAGCTATCAATGCTTTAAGGGCAATTTCATTGCTTGATCCNGAAANAATAAGCAATAGTAANCCAAGGAAAATAGCCAATAAAGTGGCAAAAACTGGAATTACAATAATTTCTTGAAAAGTTTCACGGTTAGAAAAGTAATTACCAAAATAATTAAAAATTTTCACTTTTAATTTTCCCCAGCCATTGCAAGTCCAATTATATTTGGGTCTGTATCAGATGGAAATTCTGCAATTACCTTACCTTCAAATAATACAATTATTCGATCTGATAAAGCAATGATTTCTTCTAATTCAGTAGAATTCAATATTACTCCAATACCTTTATTTCTAGCGAAAACAATTTGATTATGTATGTATTCTATTGAACCAACGTCTACCCCACGTGTTGGTTGAGATGCTATAAGAAGATTAATTGATCTTGACATCTCTCTACCGATCAAAAGCTTCTGTTGGTTNCCCCCNGATAATTTNTTGGCANTAATATTTTCAGAGTTTGTTCTCACATCAAATTTCTCAATAATCTTTTTGGCTTCTATTTTAGCATTCGTCCAATTTAATGTGATGTTATAAGAAAATTCTTCTTCATAATAAGTATTAAGAATACTATTTTCTGTTAGAGAAAATTCACCTATTAGTCCTTGTTTTTGTCTGTCTTCTGGTATGTGTCGAACACCTAGTTGATGAATTTTTCTAGGTGAAAAATTTTTGTATTCTTTTCCAAAATAAGAAATTTTTCCACTAGATACACTCCTTAACCCAGTTAGTGCTTCTATCAATTCAGTCTGACCATTTCCTTGTACTCCTGCAATACCTAATATTTCATTTTTGTGCAGTTTTAAATCTACATTTGATAAAACATATTCTTTATTATCAGACAAAATACTTAAATCATTTACTTCTAATAATACCTCTCCCTGTTCCATTTTTTTTCGACTGGTCCTTAGATTTACTGTTCTACCAACCATTAACTCTGCTAATTTTTTCTTATCAGTTTTTTTTGGGTATTCCTCTCCAACTATTTTTCCTCTTCTCAAAACATTAATGCGGTCACATATTTCTAATACTTCGTGTAATTTATGAGTAATAAAGATTATAGCTTTTCCAGTCTTTTTTAAGTTCTTAATTATTTCAAAAAATTCTACTACCTCTTGTGGAGTGAGGACTGCTGTAGGTTCATCAAAAATTAAGATCTCAGCATCTCGAAATAAAATTTTTATAATTTCTACTCTTTGTTGTATCCCAACAGGTAATTTCTCAATAATTTGGTCAGGATCAACATCCAATTTATATTCTGAACTTATTTTTAATACTTTATTCTTAGCATTTTCTAGGTCAATTTTATTAAATCTTTTTGTAGGTTCTTCTCCTAAAATTATATTTTCAGTTACAGAAAAAACTGGAACCAACATAAAATGTTGATGAACCATTCCTACACCATTTTTATTAGCTTCTCTGGGATTATGAAATTCTCTTAACTGATTATCTATTAAGATCTTTCCGCTATCTGGTTTATATAAACCAGTTAATATATTCATTAACGTGGTTTTTCCTGCACCGTTTTCTCCAAGCAAACCTAAGATTTCACCACGGTCAACAGTCAAATTAATATCAGAGTTAGCTTTAACTGGGCCGAAACTTTTACTGATTTCATGTAATTTCAATTTCACAGATTTGTTTCGCCCCAGTTTTTCTTAAGAAATTATTTATTCATTACGATTGAACCGGATATAATTCCTTTACGTATTTCTTCTATTTCTGCAGAAAGATCACTTGGTACCTCATCGGCTAGTGAATGAAATGGAGCTAGCCCAACGCCACCATTTTCAAGAGTTCCAACCATAACACCACCAGAAAAATTACCTGATTTTACTTCTTCAATAACACTTAAGGTTGTTACATCCATGTGTTTCAAAATTGATGTAAGGTATACTTCTTTTCTAGTTGGATCAGTCTTAGTCATATCTGCGTCAACACCGATTATCTTAAGTTTATCATTTCCTAATTCTGCAGCTAATGAAGCTGAACCTAATCCAACAGGTCCTGCAACTGGTAAAACAATATCTGCTCCTTCATCATAAAGGTTTTGAGCAAAGGCTCTACCGTCATCTAGAGAATCGAAATTATTTGTAAATAATCCGTCTCTTGCATCTGGATCCCAGCCTAGCACTTGAACATTTTTTCCTTTTACTTTGTTGTAGTGTTTAACTCCCCATGCAAAGCCATCCATAAAAGCGGTTACTGGAGGTATATTTATTCCTCCAAATGTTCCAACTATACCAGTTTTACTGACACCTGCTGATAAATATCCAGCTAAAAAAGCTGCTTGATCTGTTGCAGAAACCTGTCCTTTTACGTTTGCAAGAGTTGGATCATATGCAAAGTCAATAATTGTAAATTTTGTATCAGGATAAGCTTCAGCAGCATTTTTAGTAGCTTCACCCATCATAAAGCCAACTGCAACAATAACGTCACAACCAGCACTAACCATTGAATTCAAGTGTGGCTCATAATCGGTTTCTGCTTTTGATTCGAGTAATTTTGAATCAATACCGTGTTTAGCTACAGCATCTTGCACACCTTTCCAAGCTGTTTGGTTAAAACTCTTATCATCAACTCCACCTACATCAGTCACTTGACACGCAGTGAATGCATTAGCCGAATTTATTGTCATTAGTAGCACACCAGCAAATGCTCCACTTGATATTTTTAAAATTTTCTTAAAATTCATTTCTAGTCCTCATAAGTCTTTAAACAATAGTTGATTATGAGACTTTTGTTAGTTGTGTGCAATAAAAAGAATTCAATTGCTCTGCATAAAAGTATTTAAAGTTTAATTAAATTATTTTTTTCATCAAAATAGCATTAACTTTTTTATTTTCAGAAACGGAGTAATAGTTTTTTCTTATACCAAAAGATTTGAAGCCAAATTTATCATATAAATGAATCGCTATTAAGTTGTTAGAAGCAACTTCTAAAAAAACTTTATTGCAACTGATCTTTGATAATATCCCTTCAAGTTCTGTAAGAATTAAAAAACCAATACCTTGATTCTGGTATTTTGGAAGTATTGCCATAGTAATTATTTCAGCCTCTTTCTCGTTACAACTAAAAATACAAAAACCTTTGTTTTTTTTATAAATATAAGAGATTTTTGGATTTTTTAATAAGGATAAAATAAAATCTGAAGAATATTTCAAGTTTTTTTGATTAAAACTTTTAGAATGTATTTTTGCAAATTTTTCAGATAAAGACCGAATCTCTTTATATTCCATTAATTCATAAAATTTTTGGTGGCGGTTGTGTTGGTAATTTTGCATCAGGTCCCTTCACATAAAAAGGAGATGGTAAATTTGAATGGAGATCTGAAGAATTAAAGCAAATAGTTCCTATTTCGGAGGCTTTTGATATACTATTTTTTTTGCCACATTTTAAGTCGAGTTTTTGAGAAATCATTAAAGAATTATCTCCAGATACAATAGTATGTTTATTATATTTTTTGTTAATTATTTTTGAGAAATTTTCTTCAATTGGATCTGATATGGGTATCTTTTTTTTGTATATTTGAGTAAAATATAGATCATCCTTTATGTTTATAATAGTTAGTGTTGGACTATCATTAAAAACTAGGGTTCTAAATCTATTGATCCCAACACATTTAATATTAAGAGCTAAAGCAATACCTTTTGCAACGGATATTCCTATCCTTATTCCTGTAAAATTTCCTGGTCCTACTCCTACAGCTATGCAATCTAAATCATGCAAATCAAGATTTGCTTTTCTAAGACTTTTTTCTATTAGTTCTATTANTTTTTCTGATGGTTTTTCTTCTTTTATCATATTAATTTCAGATAAAACACCATTAGAGTTAATAATAGCCAAAGAGTTGTTTGAATGTGAAGTATCTATTGCTAAAACAGTATTAGGTTTAGACATTCTTATCAGAATTATGCAGCTATAGGCCTTACTTCTTGAACTTCAGGAATAAAATGTTTGAGCAAATTTTCGATACCCATTTTTAATGTCATAGTTGAAGATGGACAACCTGCACAAGCCCCTTGCATATGTAAATACACAATTCCTGANTCGTAACCATGGAAAGTAATGTCACCGCCATCTTGAGCAACTGCTGGGCGAACACGAGTATCTAAAAGCTCTTTGATTTTATTAACTATTTCTGAGTCAGGTCCGTCATGCTCGGCATGACTTTGTTTGTTATTTTCTTCTAATAATGTGGGTTCACCCGATTGAAAATGCTCCAAGATAACACCTAATATAGCAGGTTTAATATGTTCCCAGTCAGTACTATTATTTTTTGTAACTGTAATAAAATCAGACCCAAAAAAAACTCCTGATACGCCTTCAACACTAAAAATTCTTTTGGCCAATGGTGATTTTTCAGAATTTTCACTCGACGGAAAATCTGCTGTTCCGTTTTGTAAAACAGTATGACCTGGAAGAAATTTTAATGTCGCGGGGTTTGGCGTAGACTCTGTTTGTATGAACATTGTGTATATCTCCTAATTGTAATCAAATATGCTATAAAAATGATTAACAATCAATCAAAATTTAGAATCTTTCTAAACTTAAACATTACGAGACTGAAATAATGGCTTCTTTAGTCATAGATCCTGGGACTATCGTAACAGGTACTGGCAGACTTCCACCTTGTCTTGCAACAAGTTGAGTAACAAGNGGTCCAGGACCTTCAGATGANACACCAGCACCNAGTACGATTATTCCAACTTCAGGATCATCTTCAACTTGTTTTAAAACCTGAGTTACTTTTTCTCCTTCTCTTATAACTAATTCTGGTGTTATGCCCTCTTCTTTTTCCATTATCTCAGAAAAAATTTTAAAATGTTCTTTAATTCTTTCTTTAGCCTCAAATCTCATCTGTTCTGCTACTCCAATCCAGTGTTGAAATTCTTCAGGAGCAATAATACCAAGAATTTCAACTTGGCCACCAGTTTTCGAAGCCCTAATTGCAGCAAATCGTAGGGCATTAACAAATTCAGGGCTATCATCCATTACAACTAAAAATTTTCTCATTTTTATATTTCCAATAAACCTAAAATACCCACCATGCTGAGTAAAAGAATGATTTCAANTATGATTATAATATCAAAAAATTAATATGAAAGAAGATAAAAAAATCGAAGATATAATTTAACTATTTTTTAAGCCTAAAATTTTATAAGTTTTATCAATTATAGGTTTTGAAATTTTTTTTGCCTGTAAAGAACCATTATACAGGACCTTATCAATGTGGTCTTGGTGATTTAATAATTCAGTTATTTGATTTGATATTGGCTTTAGCTCATTTATAATTAATTCGGTCAACTTAGGTTTGAAATGACTAAAAGGTTTTCCACAAAACATATCTAAAACTTCTTGTATTTTGCATTCTTCTAATGATGAATAGATATTGATTAAGTTTTTAGCTTCAGGTCTTGTTTCAAGTCCAGATATAGCATCAGGAATGGGGTCTTGGTCGGTTTTAGCTTTCTTTATTTTAAGAGCAATTTGATCTGAATTATCAGTTAGATTAATTCTGCTCATATCAGAAGTCTCTGACTTTGACATTTTTTTTGTTCCATCTCTTAAACTCATTATTCGAGGTGAATTTTTTTCTATAATAGGTTCTGGACAGGGAAAAAAATTAGGAACATTAAAATCATTATTGAATTTTATTGCTATATCTCTAGTTAATTCTAAATGCTGTTTTTGGTCATCCCCAACAGGTACATGTGTGGCATGATAGGCTAAAATGTCTGCTGCCATCAATGAAGGATAAACAAAAAGTCCAACAGAGGCATTTTCTCTATTTTTACCAGCTTTATCTTTAAATTGTGTCATTCTGTTTAACCAGCCCATTCTTGTGACACAGTTAAATACCCATGCTAATTCAGAATGAGAACTAACTTGACTTTGATTAAATAAAATTGATTTCTCAGAATCTAGTCCACAAGCAATGAATGTTGCAGCTAATTCTCTTATTGATTTTTTAAGCTCTGATGGATTTTGCCATACAGTAATAGCATGTAAATCTACAATACAGTATAAAGTTTCATTTCCGGCACTTTGGAATTTTACAAAATTTTTAACAGCTCCTAAATAATTTCCTAGGTGAAGATTGCCAGTTGGTTGAACACCAGAAAAAATTCTTTGTTTATGATTATTATTGTCCATTATTTTAACTTCCAAGATTAAACAAATACTGTAAAATTAATATTAAAAAAATTACAAACTTAGAAACTACACTTATTTATTTTTTTTTAAAATACCAAGTAACCACAAAATAGTGAAATAAATAAAGCTACTTACAGATATCAGTGTAAATAAATAAATAGCATTAAATTTATTAAATACTAATAAATAAAAAAACTCTTCTTCAGCAACCAAAAGTATTAATACAAGAATTAATGTAGATAACAATATAATAAAGATTTCTTTTATTAATTTTCTATCCAAATAAAAACCTATTTTTTTTGATTCATAATATAAAGCGAAGGCCATTATCCAACTGGAAATAGTGGTACTGAAAACAGGAGCCAAGTAACCAACAAAATTTATTAAAAACAGAGCTACTATTATGTTGGATAACATAGAAATTAGTGCAATCCTAAAAGGTGTTTTAGTGTTACCTCTTGCGAAGAACATTGGAGTAAAAATTTTATGTAATACAAAAGCTGGTAAACCAAAAGCATAAATTGCTAGAGCTGAAGCTGTATTTTTGCTATCTATATTCGAAAACTCTCCTCTTTCAAATAATACTGTAATAATTGGTATAGGCAAAATAATTAAAGCCACTGTTGCAGGTAAAATCAATACAAATGCTATTTTTAAAGCATTGTGAACAACTCGATTCATTTCAGATATATTATCTAATTGGATTTTTTCTGATAATTTAGGCAAAAGTACACTTCCTAATGCTATCCCAACTACACCTAAAGGTAGTTGATATAATCTATCTGCATAATTCAGCCATGCTATAGCACCGTCATAGTAAGAGGCTATTTGTCTTCCAACTAAGAGGTTGATATGTATTACTCCACCTGAAAGAACTACCGGTAAGGCAATTATCATTAGTTTTTTTATTTTTGCGTCTAGCTTCGGTAAATTAAGTTTTGGACTATAGCCAATTTTTCTGCAGGATTGGACTAAAACAATTAGTTGTAAAATACCAGAAATAGGAACTGAAATTGAAAGTATTGTTCCTACTTCCCAATCAAAAACATAGGAAAATATCATTGCTAAGATTAAACTAATATTTAAAAAAATGGGTGTTGCTGAAACTATCCCAAACTTACCATAGGAATTCAGTATTCCTGCAAAAAGGGATGAAACTGAAACAAAAAAAATGTAGGGAAATGTAATACGTCCAAAAAAAACTGAAGTTTCAAATCTATTGTCATTTCCAAAGCCACTAGCCATGGCCAAAACTAATACTGGCATTATAATAATTGAAACGATTGTGAAGATAGCTAATATTAAAATCATCATAGATAAGGTGTTATTAGAAAATTTAATTGACTGTTTTTTATTACCCATACTTTTTTTAAACATTGGAATAAATGCAGCATTAAAGGCTCCTTCTGCAAAGAATCTTCGAAAGATATTGGGTAAGGAGAATGCTATAATAAAAGCTTCTCCAATAGGACCAGAACCTAAAAAAGCAGCAAACATAATATCTCTAACAAAACCAAAAATTCGACTTACAAAAGTCCAGAAACCAACAGTTATAAAATTAATTAAAAGATTGGATTTACTAATCATTTTCTTTCATTACTAATTAGGGCCAATTAAAGTACCAGCTTGAATTACTTCTTTGATTTTTTTTTCTAGTATTTCTCTTTTATTTTGAGAATGTAATTTTAGCCCAAAAAGATCTTTAACGTAAAATGTATCTACTGCTTGTTCTCCATAAGTAGCTATTATCGCGGATGATATAGAAGTATAGTTATCACTTAATGTTCTAGCTAAATCATAAAGTAGGCCTAGACGATCTCTTGTCTCAATTTCGATAATAGTATGTATTTCTGACCCTTCATTATCGAAAGTTATATTGGTAGGAACAATAAAGTCTTTTTCTTTCCTTTTTATTTTGCCTTTTTCTTTCAAAATATCTCTAGCAATTATTTGACCTTTCAAAGCCTCATTAATTGTTTTATTTAATTTGCTAAGCCTATTTTCTTCAAATGGTTTACCCTCATTGCTTTGTATCCAAAATACAGAAGTAGCATATCCATCTGATGTCGTATATGTTCGAGCATCAATAACATTTGCGCCCGATAAAGCAATTGCGCCAGCAAGTCTTGAAAAAATTCCCGGATGATCTTCAATTAAAAAACAAACTTTGGTTGCATCCCTACTTGTATCAGTTTGAACTTTAGAGTTCACATTTAATTTTTCATTATTTTTAGAAAGGTTAGAAAAAATAGTTTGTGTTTGTAGGGTTAATCCCAAATAAAAACCTGTGTTGTGCCTATTAATTTCATTTTCAAGTTTAGATTTTTCCCAATTTTTTAGCTCTTTTCTCAAAGCAGATTTTGCATTTTCTATTTGTTCTGGTCTTGAAGCAGTTTCGAAATTTTCTTTTAACATATTTTGTGTTTTATAAAAAAGTGTTCTTATCATGACTGCTTTCCAATTGTTCCATACTTCTGGACCAACTCCCCTAATATCACAAACGGTTAAAACTGTTAGCAGCCTTAGTCTATTTGTGGTTTTAACAATATTAGCAAAATCACGTATGGTTTTTTCTTCTGAAAGATCTCTTTTTTGGGATATATCAGACATAAGTAAATGGTTTTTAATAAGCCATGATGTTAATTCAACTTCATGACTTTCAAAGCCTAATCTTTCAGTAACCTTAATTGCAATTTTTGATCCCAAAATACTATGGCTCTGAGTTTGTCCTTTACCTACATCATGTAACATTAGAGCTAAATAAAGAACTTTTCTATTAATTCCATCCTCTAAAATTTTTGAAGCTAAGGGCAGATCCTCTTTAAGAAAACCCTGTTCAATTTGCGATAAGATTTTTATACATTGGATAGTATGTTCATCAACAGTATATTTATGGTACATATTAAATTGCATCATACCAACTATATTTTGAAATTCTGGGATATATTTCCCAAGAAAACCAACCTCATTCATCCTTCTTAGTGCTCTTTCTGGATCTCCATAGTTTAGAAGAACATCAATAAAAATTTTTGCAGCCTCAGGATTTTTTAAGAAATTTGAATCAACATTATTAATATTTTTTGAAATTAAATGAAGCGAGTTAGGATGGATCAAACGTCTACTTTTAAGACCATTTTGAAATAATTTAATTTGATTTAGTGGTTTTTTTAAAAATTTATCGTTGTCAATTACATCAATACGGCCATTAGAAATTACAAAACCTTTATCCAGTATTAAATTATTTTTGGAAATGGCAGATTTTATTTTTCTTACTAAACTAGGACTTTTTTTTACATGGATAGCTTCCATTTTTGAAAGCAGAATTCTAGTTAATTCCCCAATATTTTTTGCATGCAAAAAATATTGTTGCATAAAATTTTCAACTGCTAATAAACCTGAATCTTTTTGAAAACCCAATAATTTTGCTAAAGGAACTTGTAAATCAAAACTTAATACTTCATTTGCTCTTTTACTTAAAATATGTAGAGCACATCTTATAGTCCATAAGAAATCCTCTGCTTTAAAAAAAATTTCTAGATCATCTTTAGTAAAAATTTTATACTTAATTAAGTCTTTTTTATTTGAAATTTTATAAACATATTTTGAAATCCAATAAAGAGTTTGTAAGTCTCTTAATCCTCCTTTACCTTCTTTTATATTAGGTTCTAATAGATATCTCTCAGCTCCTTGCTTTTGGTGTCTTAAATTTCTTTCTTCTAATTTTTTTTCAATAAACTCTGGAGCAGATTTTGAAAAAACTTCTTTCCAAAGTCTTTTATTAAGTTGATTAGCTAATTCAACGTCTCCAAAAATAAGTCTGTTTTCTAAAAGTGATGTTCTAGCAGTAATATCATTTTTGGCAATTCTTAAACTCTCATTAATGTTTCTTACAGAATGACCTACTTTTAGGCCTAAATCCCATAATATATAAAGAATTGTTTCAATGACATTTTCTCCCCAAGCTGTTTGTTTATAAGGAGTTAAGAATAACAAATCTATATCTGAGTATGGAGCCATTTCAGCTCTTCCATAACCACCGACAGCAACTATTGAAATATTTTCTCCTTTGGTTGGGCTAACAAGTGGAAACATATATTTTGATACTATTTCAGATACTGACTGTATCATAATATCATTCATAAGTGTATAAGCTGAAAGAGAATCTGGGGCTAAATATGGATCCTTATTTAATTTTTGCTCTAATTTTTGAACTATATTTTTTTTAAATTCTTTTGACTTAATAAGGGTATTATTTCTTAACTCACTTTTGTTTTTTAAATCAATCATACTTATGATGTTTTGTTTTTTAAACAGTGTTGTTATCGTTTGAAACGATTTATTTAATGATATTTTTTTTAATTCAGAGTTCACTTTATTATCTTTATTGAAATTGGCTTTTTGCTTGTTTAAGCATGTTAGGTTTCCCACTAATTAATTGAATAATAGACAATTCTTTTTCGGCAATCCTATCATTATTAAACCTGAAAATTCCATCTATTCCAATAAAGCCATTTCTATTAAAAAGGCCATTAAATTTATCAAAATAATCATTCTTATTATTGTTAAAGTTTTTGTGAATAACACCTAAAGAAGCAACTGCGTCATAAGCTAAGTTAGATTTAGGGTGAGGTATATACCCAAATTTTTTTATAAATTTATTTTCATAAAAACTTCTAAATCTTTGATCTGGCATAGTAAACCATGCTTTTTGTAAAGCAGGTTCAGATAAAATAGAGGCAGAGTTTTCCCAGTGAGTTAAACCCATAATTTGAATACCTTTGTCTTTTTTATTAACAGTAATATCCGCCAGTTCAGCTGCTAAGTGTGACATTCTTTTGTCAGGTTCACCTGTAAAAATAATTACATCTGTATTAGTTTGAATTATTCTATTTTTAATATCTTGAGCTAAATCTGAAATAGCGCTTACATCATTTGAATAATAACTAGAAAAAGTTATTGTACCTCTATGCATTAAAATCTTATTTGAAATTAGACTGAGNATTTTATTATTATCATCTTTAACTGGTCCTATTATTGCAAAGCGATATTTTTTATTATTTATAGCATACTGGATTAAATTGTTTGCCCTATTAACCACTGTATCGCCTAATATAAATATTTTTCTCCCAACAATTGTTGGATCATCGGACAAGCTTAAAATATTTACACTATTAAAGGGAATTTGATTAGAAATTTCTTTAGTTACAGTGGAAAGATATGGTCCAATGATAATTTCATTTTTTTCCTCTAAAGCAACATTATAAGCTAATATACCTTTTCGGGTATTTCCATAAGTATCATAAGTTCTAATTTCTAATAAATTGTTAGCTAAATCTTCTTTAGCTAAAAAAGCAGCATCTCTAAGGCTTTTACCTAATTTTGATAAATTATTATCTTTTGAGCCAATTGGAAGTAACAATGCAATTTTAATTTTGTTATCTTTTAAATGGTTATAATCTTCTTGGACATTTGAAATACAGGCATTTAAAATAATTATTATTGACAAAAAGATAATAAGAAAAAAATAGTGTTTTTTTTGTCCCTTAGTCTTTGTCATAGTTTAATACTTTTTTTTATATTTAGAATTTTAAAATCTTAAAAGTTTGTCTACAATAAATTTAGTTAAATAAAAATATTTAAATTTTACAGGAATATAAGATTGAAAATTAACTTTCCCAAAATTGAAACTGCTTTATATCTAATCTCAACCCCCATTGGAACAATTTCTGATATTACATTTAGAGCTGTTAACGTGTTACAAAACGTAAATATTTTATTAGCTGAAGATACAAGGGTTTTAAGAAAATTAATGAATTTATTAAATATAGACTTAAAGGGAAGAAGTATTCATTCTTATAATGATAATTCAGGAGATGAGGAAAGATCAAATTATATTCTTGAATTAGATCGAAATAAATCTATCGCCTTATGTTGTGATGCTGGAACCCCATTAATTTCAGATCCTGGATTCAAATTAGTAAAACAAGTACTAAATAAAGGACACAAAGTAATATCAATTCCGGGGGCCTGTTCAGCTCTCGTTGCTCTATGCCAATCAGGATTATCCTCTGATAAATTTTTTTTTGCAGGGTTTCCACCAGTTAAAACAAAACAGAAAGTTGACTTTTTTAACGATTTGATATCAATACCATCTACTATAATTTTTTTTGAGAGTCCTAAAAGGATAATTAAAACTTTAAAAGAATTAGGTAATGTTTTTGGAAGTTCTCATAATATAGCAATTTGTAGAGAATTAACTAAAAACTTCGAGGAAAACAAACGTGGGTCAATATCTTCAATCATTAATTCCTTGACTAGTGAAAATAAACTTAAAGGCGAATTTACTGTCATTGTTGACAAAAAAAAAATCGATAAACCAGATTTAAATTTTATCAAATCTGATTTAAATAATTTACTTAAATCTAAAACATTAAAGGATTCTGTTTTAATTATTTCTCAAAAATATTCTCTATCTAGGAGAGAAGTGTATAATCTTGGGTTAGAGATTTTGAAAAGTTAAATCATAATTATTGGAGTTTTTTATGATAAAAGTTGGTTTTCAAATGGATCCTTTGGATAATATAGATCCACGTTTAGATACATCTTTTCGTCTAGCAGAGGAGGCAGAGTTAAGAGGATATTCAGTATTTCATTACTTACCAAACAATTTAACTTTTAGTAAAACAAGAATAATAGCTAACGGACATTTTGTTAAATTGAATAGAAAACAAAATCCATCTTTTACAATTTTAAAAAATAAAACTATAGATATTGGACATGATCTCGATATCCTATGGTTAAGACAAGACCCTCCTTTTAATATGGATTATCTATCCTCCACCTACCTTTTGGACTTTGTAGGTAATGAAACACTGATAGTGAATAATCCGTTTTGGGTAAGGAATTTTCCAGAGAAATTATTAGTACTTAATTATCCTCAATTAATGCCTGCCACAATAATAACTAGCCGAATAGAAGTAATTCAGGAATTTAGGGAGAAATATGGTGATATTATTTTGAAACCATTATATGGAAATGGAGGTGCTGGCGTTTTTAAAATAAATTACAATGACAAAAACTTTGTTGCCCTTTTTGAACTTTTTCAAATGAATTCGACTGAACCTTTAATTGCACAAGAATTTCTACCAGAAGTAATTAATGGAGATAAGAGAATTATTCTTTTAGATGGTGAAATTTTGGGAGCCATTAATAGAATACCACAAAAGGGAGAAATCAGATCAAATATGCATGTTGGAGGTAAGGCTGTTGCGACCGAATTGTCTATTGACGAAATAAAAATTTGCGAACAAATTGGTTCTACTCTTAAAGAACATGGACAAATTTTTGTAGGAATAGATGTGATAGGTGGCAAATTGACTGAGATAAATGTTACATCGCCTACTGGCCTTCAAGAATTAGAAAAGTTTGAAAATAAAAATTTAGCCTCCAAAGTTTGGGATAAATTAATTTCAAAAATCTAAAAATAATTGAACTATTAAAATGACACAAGACATTAAAATACTATTTATCCCAATAATTGTTATGTCATTTATAGTTTTAATTTCTAATATTCTTGTACAATTCCTTTTAGGTAATTGGTTAACCTGGGGGGCACTAACTTATCCATTCGCTTTTCTGGTAACCGATATTACAAATCGATTTTATGGTCTAACTGCAGCTAGGAAGGTTGTTTTATTTGGTTTTATCATAGGTCTTTTTTGTTCATTCATTGGAACTCAGTTGCAAGGTGAATTTGGACCACTAGTTACTTTAAGAATAGCGTTAGGTTCAGCAACAGCTTTTATAGTAGCTCATTTTCTGGATATTTCGATTTTTAATTATTTTAGAGAAGAAAAATGGTGGAAAGCGCCTCTAATATCCTCAATATTAGGTTCTTCTATTGACACTATCATTTTCTTTTTTATAGCCTTTTCTAGTGTTATGAGTTTTTTAGAACCATCTAATGACGTAACTTGGGCTTCAGAACAAATTCCTATTTTAGGAATTTTAGGTACAGCACCATTTTGGGTATCATTAGCTGTTGCAGATTTTTTGGTAAAGTTAAGTCTTGTTACCATTTCATTAATACCATTTAAATATTTAATCACTACTATTAAAACAAAAGAAAACATATAATTTATTCTCATATTTAAATATTTTTATTGTTTATTTTGATAAATTTAATTTTAAAAGAGTTAATTTTTATTTCTTAAAAGGCGACTTTTTTGAATACTCCAATCTCTTTTCTTTTCAGTTTCTCTTTTATCTACGTTTTTTTTCCCTTTTCCAATTCCAATTAATATTTTAGCAATTCCAGACACGTTAAAATAAAGTTTGAGAGGTATTAGTGTCATACCTTCACGACCTTTATTTTTTACTAATCTTAATAATTCTCTTTTTTTTACTAGTAGTTTTCTTCTTCTTTTTTCTATATGGTTAAATGTCTTCGCATATTCATAATTGGGCACATGACAATTTATTAGCCAAAGTTGGTGATCTTCAATATTTGCATAACTTTCTAAAATACTTACTCGCCCATTGCGCATACTTTTTACTTCAGATCCTTCTAGGACTATGCCACACTCAATTTCATCTTCGATAAAATAATTATAACGAGCTTTTTTATTATCAGCGATTAATTTCTGATATTTTTGGTTCACTGATTTTTGCATATGTTAATTTATTAACTCAGCGTGTCTTAAAGCGTTATCCATAATTTTTTTAGTATTATCATTTACAGAAACTAAAGGTGCTCTCAATTCGTTAGAGCATTTTCCCAATTTACTTAAAGCATATTTTATTGGAGCAGGGCTTGGTTCTAAAAAAGTTGCTCTATGTAGTGGTAATAATTTATCTTGTAATATAAGAGCGTTATTATAATCACCCTGAAGCATAGCTTTTTGGAATTCTGATGATAATTTCGGTGCTGCATTCGCAATTACAGATATACAGCCAACACCACCATGAGCATTAAAACCAAGTGCGGATGCGTCTTCACCAGATAATTGTATAAAATTTTCACCACAATATTTTCTGGTGTCTGAAACTCTACTAACGTCTCCAGTTGCATCTTTAATTCCAATTATATTTTTTAATTTTGATAATGCAGATAATGTAAAAATATCCATATCAACAATTGATCTTCCTGGAATATTGTAAATTATGATTGGTAAATCACAACAATCATTAAGAGTACTAAAGTGTAATAATAGACCATTTTGATTGGGTTTATTATAATAAGGTGTAACAACTAGGGCTGCGTCTGCGCCTACTTTTTTTGCGAACTTCATGAGATCTATAGATTCTTTGGTATTATTTGAACCAGCTCCTGCAATAACAGGGACTCTTCCCTTAGTTTTTTTTACAATTATTTCTATAACCTCTTGATGTTCTTCGTGGCTTAATGTTGGGCTTTCTCCTGTAGTTCCAACTGCAACTAACCCATTGCTTCCTTCATCAATTTGCCACTCTACAAGGTCTTCAAGAGCATTTTTGTCAATATCTCCGTTTTTAAAAGGAGTAATAAGCGCAGGAATGGATCCTTTTATCATAACAAATTCCTTAGATTAATAATTTTTATTCACAATATTAACACATCATTTTATTATGTTAAATCGTATATTTTGAATTATATGCTATCATTAATTAAGAACATTCCCTTTTAAGGTTAAATTTAATGAACACTATTATGAGATATTTATTTATCATTAAATTCCTATTCTTTTTTGTGCTTTTTCAGGAAGTAATAGTTTTTAATAACAAAGTTATTGCTGAACAATTTGAATTAAAAAACTTCAAAGAATCCTTGAAATATGCAGATGCAAAAATTTGGGATAAGTCTTACTTTTATTCAAAAAAAAGTAAAAGTGATTTAGCAATTGATTTAATAGACTGGTTAAGATTAAGGTCTGGAGATGCCGTATTCACGGATTATGTAAACTTTATAGATACTAAATCAAAATGGCCCGGCATGCCTTACCTTTTTAAGCAGGCTGAAAATAGCATCACTTTAGATGAAGATCCTCAATTAATCATTAATTTTTTCCAAAATAATTTTCCATTAACAGGTCATGGATCAACAATGCTTTCTTTAGCACTTTTAAAGCTTGGTGATACAGAAAAAGCAAAAAAAATAGCTATGATAAGTTGGTTAGACCAAAAGTTTGATAAACAAAATTTTGAGTTAATGGTTAAGAATTTTGGAAATGTTATATCAATTAATAATCATAAAAGATTAAAAAATTTACTTTGGAAAAAGGATTTAGATTCTGTTTATCAACTTAAAGGAATAATGTCAGCTGATGATTTTTTTATAGCTGAACAAAGAGTTAAACTACAAAAATATTCAAATAGTAAAAATAATATTGAAAGCTTTAATAAACTTAATATTAAGGATCCAGGGGTTTTGTTTGATTACGCTAATTATCTTCATTCAAAAAAAGAGTATAAAAAAGTTTCTAAAATAATAACCAATTTATCAAAAAACCCTTTAAAATTTGGGTTACCATATAAATGGACTGAACTTAGAGTTTATCATGCTAGAAGAGAGTTACGTCTTGGTAATAAGATCAAAGCTTATAAAATTAGTAGTAACCACTTCATAAAAAATAATTTTTTTGTAAATAATGACTTTAAAGAAGCTCAAAAGAACTATATTGAACTTGAATGGCTTTCTGGTTTTATTGCGTTTAACTTTCAGAATAAACCCGAAGTTGCAATAAAACATTTTTCTAATATTTCTAATCTCATTACTAATAAATATTTTTTAAGTAAAGTTCTTTATTGGCACGCTCGAGCACTGGAAAAGCTTAAAAGATTTAGTGATGCTAAAGAGAATTATCAAAAAGCATCCACATACTTAAGTACTTTCTATGGACAACTTTCGGCGGAGAGAATTAACAAAAAACCCGTAGATTTATCAAATATTGAAAAAAGAAGATATGATTGTGAAAAATTAAACATTTTGGATAATCAAATCATAAATTTGGGTAAGAAATTATTAGATGCTGAGAGATTAGTATTGGGTGTACGTTTTTTTAAACATGCCACGGAAACTTTATCAGAAGAAAGTAGAAAATGTTTGCTGGTTTATTTAGAAAAGGTAGATAATATTTCAGGAATTATTTCAATAGCAAACAAATTCAATATCAAAAGTGATTTAATTTTCAAATTTGCTTATCCTGTAATAAGTAATTTAGACAGTTATCAAATTGATAATCTACAGCTTGTTTATTCAATTATTAGGCAGGAAAGTGGATTTTATAGTAGTGCAATCTCTAGAACTGGTGCTTTAGGTTTGATGCAAGTTATGCCAGCTACCGCAAAACAAGTAGCAAATGATTTAGGGATAAAATATAATAAAAGTAGACTTTCTTCAGATGAGATTTATAACATAAGGATTGGTTCTTATTATTTTAATCAACTTTTAAAAAAATTTAAAGGTTCAATAGTTCTTAGTGCTGCAGCCTATAATGCTGGACCAGGTACAATTAATAGATGGTTGAAAAATTATGGTGATCCAAGAAAATTTGGAGTTGATCCTCTTATTTGGATTGAGATGATACCTTATCATGAAACTAGAAACTATGTAAAAAGAGTNCTATCAAATGATTTAATTTACAGACATAAAATTAGTGATAATATTTTAAAATTCGATCGCGCAAGAAAAAATTTTGGACATAAGTTTTAATAATTTTACCATATCTTTGATTGAATTTTATTTTTTATCAATATATTGTGTATCAATCTTTTTTATTAAGGTTTATTAGTTTGAATATAACCAAATTACGTTTGAACGGTTTTAAAAGTTTTGTAGACCCAACTGAGTTTGAGATACTTCCAGGACTTACTGGAGTAGTAGGTCCAAATGGATGTGGAAAATCAAATTTATTAGATGCTTTAAGATGGGTTATGGGAGAAAATAGACCAACCTCTATGCGAGGTGATGGAATGGATGATGTTATATTTGGTGGGACGAGTTTAAGGCCTGCTAGGTCTTATGCTGAAGTAAATTTACAAATTGAAAATTTTGATCCAAAAATTTTACCTACTATAACAAATGAAAGTTCCATTGAAATTGTTAGAAGAATTAATTTTGAATCTGGGTCCACTTACAAAATAGAGGGAAAGGAAATACTTGCCAGAGAGGTTAGATTGCTTTTTGCCGATTATTCTTCGGGTTCTAATTCTCCTTCTTTAGTAAGGCAAGGTCAAATTTCAAATCTTATAAATGAAAACCCTAAATCTCGTAAAAGAATTTTAGAAGAGGCAGCAGGAATATCTGGACTATATCACAGAAGACATGAATCAGAATTAAAGCTTAATGCGTCTGAAAATAATCTGGAAAGAATAAATGATATTCTATCAAAATTAGAAGAACAATTGAAGGCGTTAAAAAAACAAGCCAAACAAGCAGAGGAATATCGTGTATTAGGAGAAAAAATTAGAAAACAAGAAACACTGCTTCTATATGTTCGTTGGGAAAATAAATATTTAGAATTTAATAACTTGAAGCTTGGGTTAGATAATATCCTAAAAGAAAGAACTGATCATGAAAAAGTCCTTAGAAACTTTACAGACTTAAAAGAACAAAAAGAACATTTATTACCCAAAATAAGAGAGCAACAAGCTGCAGACCAAATAGCTTCAAATCAATTTCATTCTCAAAAAACTAATATCGAAGAGAAGTATAAAAATGCTATATCGAAAATTAATGAGTTAAATCAAAGAATTTTGGAGTTAGAAAATGATTATAAAAGAGAAAATGAATTAATTCTTGATGCAGATAGTGTTCTTAAGAATTCAGAAAATGAAAAAAACAATATCATTAATAATCAAAGTGATTTGTCGATCAAAATTAAAAGTACTAAAGAGGATTTAGATTTTTCCATTGTTGAATTTAATAAAATTGAGAAAGAATATGAAATTGAAGCTAACAGTTTTGCAGCTTCTTTAGCCAAAAAAAATAATCTTGAAACAAATTTAGAAGAAAATCAAAAAAGTTTAAAACAATTAGAAGAGAAAATTACAAAAGTTAAAAATGATAAATCTAAGGTAAGTCTTCGAAAGAAACACATTGAAAATGAGTTAATATCTATACGAAATGAGTTAGAGATATTTACAAAAGATGTAGATAAAAAATCTATAATGCTAGATAAAACAGATGACGAAGTTCAGACTTTGAGAGCTGATTTACTAAATGCTGAAGAAAAATTATCTGAAGAGAGAAGTAAATTATTAGCTATTAAATCAGAAATGAATACTTTAGAAGAGTTTTTGAATGAGCAAGAGATTTTTGAAGATGCTATTATCAATCAAGTTCAAATATCTAAAGATTTTGAAATTGTATTTAGTGTAATTTTGAATGACGATTTAAACTATCCACCACAGTCTTCTGACAAAAAAAGTGGATGGTATTACAATGAAAATGACATACAATCTTGTTCCTTTCCTGAGGGTGTAAAAGTTTTAGCTGATTTAGTTAAGCATCCAAGAGAATTAAATAAAAGGTTAAGGAATGTTGGTTTAGTAAATTCAAAAGATGGTTATTTACTTCAATCAAAGTTAAAAGATGGTCAGTGTTTGGTATCTATGGAAGGCGATTTTTGGAGATGGGATGGATTTTCAAAAACATCCAATGACTTGAATACAAGTAATACACAAAAAGTCAAAAATTTAAATAGATTACAGAATTTAAAAGTCTTACAAAAAGAAATTGAAAAAAAAGTTTTTATCCAAACTAATCATAAAACAGATCAAGAATATATCATTAAAGAAAAAATTGAGGAATATGATAATTTAAAAAAAGATTATATTTATAAAGAAAAAAAATTGAACGAATTAAAATCAAATTTAAGTAAATTAGAAGCAGAATATGAAATTAATTGTGCACAAATTGATAGTTTGGAAAGTTATTATATCAATCTTAATGAAGATCATAGTACAATAATTAAAAATATTGAAGAAATCAAAGATTTAGATAATCAAGAGACTGATTTTCAAATAGAAGAAGAAAATATTAACATTAAGAAAAAAGCATTAGAGGATTTTAGGAATAAAAATCTTGATAGTAGGTTGGTTCTTGAAGAATTAATGTCTCAATTCAATTTTTGTAAAAATAGATTAATGCAAATTGATAAAGAACTACAAGATTGGTCAATTAGAAAAAAAAGATCAGTTGATCAACAGGATAATATTTTATTAAGAAAAAAAGAACTAGAATGTTTCTTAGAAAGTGCAAGATTAGAACCAGAAAAAATAGAAAATGATATTTTGCATCTTAATAAAAAAATCACTGAAGCTGAAAAGAAATGCAGTATTTCTACTGATGAATTGGTAAGTGCTGAAAAGAAACTGAGGGAAGTATTATTTAAAGAAAAAGAAGCTCTGAAGATTGCTGAGGATTTAAAAGAAAAGTATGTAAGAGCTGAAGTTTCTATTGAGACTGCAAAAGATAATTTAATTGAACTTGAAAGTCATTTAAAGAAAGAAACTGGACATAGTCCCAAGGTCTTTCAAGACAAATACATTGAACAGCTTACACATAAGCTTTCAGTTGATACAATTGAAAAAAATTTGGATCACCTAATAAGAAAAAGAAATTTTGTAGGACCCGTTAATTTAAGAGCTGAAGAAGACGAAAAAGAGATCAATGCTGAATATTCAGAATTACTTAAACAAAAAGAAGATCTTGAGGTGGCTGTAAAAAAACTTAGAAATGCGATCTCTAATTTAAATAAAGAAGGAAGAGAAAAACTTTTAAAAGCATTTGATGAAGTGAATAAAAATTTTAAAACTTTGTTTAATAATTTATTTGGAGGTGGGCAAAGTAATTTACTACTTGTAGAAAGTGATGATCCATTAGAAGCTGGACTTGAGATCATGTGTCAACCTCCAGGAAAGAAATTGTCTAATTTAGCTTTACTTTCAGGTGGAGAACAAACTCTTGCTGCCATTTCATTAATTTTTGCAGTNTTTATGGTAAATCCAAGCCCTATTTGTGTCTTGGATGAAGTAGACGCACCTTTAGATGATGCTAATATTGTTAGATTCTGTAATCTACTTGATAATATGAAAGAAAGAACTGATACCAGATTCATAATCATTACCCATAATCCAATTACAATGTCTAAAATGAATAGGCTATATGGTGTTACTATGGCAGAAAAAGGTGTTAGTCAGCTAGTAAGTGTTGATTTAGATAAAGCTGAACAATTAGTAGATGCTTAAAATTATTTAAAATTAATATGATGAAAAAATATGTATTCATGTGATAATAAGTACTTTGTTTCTACAAATTGGCTGGAGCAAAGGTTAGGCGATCCAAATTTAAGAATCATAGATGCAAGCTGGTATTTGCCCAATCTTAAAAGGTCTGGGTTAAAAGAATTTGAAAACAATCATATTCCTGGTGCAAATTTTTTTGATTTAGATAAGTTTTCAGATATTCAGTCTGTATTACCACACATGGCATTAAATGAAAAAGATTTTAGTAATAAATTTGAAATTTTTGGAATCAAACAAAATCAAAATATTATTGTTTATGATGGCTTAGGATTATTTTCTTCTCCAAGATTATTATGGTTACTTCATTTATATGGTTTTGATAATGTATTTATATTAGATGGGGGATTCCCGAAATGGTTAAGTGAAAATAAACCCACAAACAGAGAGGTAATAAATTTTAAACCTCATAAAATTAATTTTTCTTATAAAAAAGATTTGATAGTCTCTATGGATTTTGTAATGAAATACTTAAATTCAGATAATATTCAAATAATAGATGCAAGATCTTCGAGTCGATTTAAAGGCATTGAAAAAGAGCCTAGAAAGGGGCTTAGAAGTGGCCATATTCCAAATTCAATAAACCTTTATTATGGTGACGTATTAAATACTGATTATACTTTGAAATCAAATAATTTACTTAAGAATAAAATTGAAGAGCTTGGTATTGACTTAACCAAACATTTAATTACATCTTGTGGGTCTGGAGTGACTGCATCAATTCTATATGTTGTCCTTAAAGGACTTGGTGCAGAAAAGGTTTCAGTTTATGATGGATCGTGGTGCGAATGGGGAAAATTCAATTAAAAAATTCTTTCATTTTTTCATTTAAATATAAAATATTTAGTTGGGTTAAACATGTTTGAAAATTTAAAATTACAACCAGAAGATAAAATTATGGCTTTAATGTCATTATTCAAAGCCGACGAAAGAAAAGAAAAAATAGACTTAGGTGTTGGAGTTTATAAAAATAATAATGGTCAAACTCCTATTATGAGTGCAGTTCAAAAAGCTGCTATTATTCTAAACGATACACAAAAAACAAAAAGTTACGTAGGACTTTCAGGAAATTTAGGGTTTATAGATAATATAAGTCAATTAGTTTTAGCTGATGTTGTTGCAAAAAATCAGGTTGTGGGTGCTCAAGCACCAGGTGGAACGGGAGCATTTCATCAGTTATTACTTTTGATAAGATCTATTGGAGATGATAAGCAGGTTTGGATTTCGTCACCATCTTGGCCAAATCATGCAGCAATATTAAAACATTTAGGTATTCAATTTAATACTTATAGCTACTTTGATTATGAAACTTGTGAAGTAAACTTTTCTAGAATGATGTCTGATCTTGAGAAAACTAATTCTGGAGATGTTTTACTTTTGCATGGTTGTTGTCATAATCCAACTGGAGCAAATTTATCATTAGAACATTGGAAGGAGCTTACTAAGTTCTGTGAGAAAAAAAATATACTACCTTTGGTTGACTTGGCCTATCAAGGTTTTGGAGATGGCATAAATGATGATGTAAAAGGTTTGAGATATATGGCCTCTAATTTGCAAGAATTATGTATTGGTATATCCTGTTCAAAAAACTTTGGTTTATATAGAGATAGGGTAGGAGCTGCGTTAATGGTAGTTTCTGATAAAAAAAATCAAAAGTTAGTAGAAGAAAATTTAAAATCCTTTAATAGAGTAACTTTTTCTTTTCCCCCAGATTATGGAGCATCACTTGTTGAAATTATATTAGGAGGGAATAATTCTCAAAATAATGAACTAATACACTTATGGGAAAATGAATTAAATAGCATGAGAAATGGAATGTTGGAACTGAGAAAGTCATTGTCTGCTTCTTTAAGATTAAGCACTAACTCAACTAGATTTGATTTTATTGAAAGGCATAGAGGTATGTTTTCTCTTATGGGTTTATCGTCTGATCAAGTAACAAGATTAAGGGAAGAATTTGGTATCTATATGGTAGGAGATTCTAGGATTAATATTGCAGGATTAAACAAAGATCAAATTGATTATTTCTCTTCATCAATCGCTTCAATTATTTAAAATATCATCTTAATGTATTAAAAAAACTTTAAGATTAAAAAAATAAGAAAGAAAAATATCATGGATGAAAAAATATATTATCCCGATTTAACAAATTCCAAATCATTTAAAATTGATAAAAATAAATATAAGGAAATGTATCAAGAATCTATCTCAAATCCAGAAGAATTTTGGAGAAAGATGGGAAATAGAATTGATTGGATTACTCCTTTTTCAAAAGTTAAGGATACTTCTTTTTCTCATGATGATGTTTCTATAAAATGGTATGAAGATGGATCACTTAACGTAAGTTATAATTGTATTGACCGACATCTTGAAAAAAACAGGGATAAAGTTGCAATAATTTGGGAATCAGATGAGCCAAGTTTATCAAAAAACATTACCTACGGAGAATTGTACAAGCAAGTTTGTCGTTTATCAAATATATATAAAGAATTAGGTGTGAATAAGGGAGATCGAGTTATTCTTTATATGCCTATGATACCAGAGGCAGCATATGCTATGTTAGCTTGTGCTAGAATAGGTGCTGTACATTCAGTAGTTTTTGGAGGTTTTTCACCAGAAGCACTAGCAAGTAGAATAACTGATTGTGGAGCCTCTTTAGTGGTAACAGCTGATGAAGGGCCTAGAGGTGGAAAATCGGTACCTCTTAAAGAGAATGTAAATAAAGCTCTAGAAATTTCAGGGGATATAAAAACTCTAGTTGTTAAACGAACAGGAGCCAATATTTATATGAAAGAGAATAGAGATTTTTCATATAATGAAATGGTAGATCTCGTAAGTGAAACTAATGAACCAGAGGAGATGTCTGCTGAAGATCCTCTTTTTATTTTGTATACTTCCGGATCTACTGGAAAACCTAAAGGAGTACAGCATTCGAATGGTGGTTACATTGTGTATGCCTCTCTAACTCATGAGTATATTTTCGATTATCATCATGAAGATATTTACTGGTGTACTGCTGATGTTGGTTGGATTACCGGGCATAGTTATATTGTTTATGGACCTTTATCGAATGGAGCAACAACTCTAATGTTTGAAGGTGTTCCGACATACCCTGATTGTTCTAGGTTTTGGCAAGTTTGTGAAAAACATAATGTAAATCAATTTTATACTGCTCCGACAGCAATCAGGGCATTGATGGGACAAGGGGATGATTTTGTGAATAATTGTGATTTGTCAAGTTTACGAATTTTAGGTACTGTAGGAGAGCCTATCAACCCAGAAGCATGGGAGTGGTATAATAAGGTTGTAGGTAAAGGGAAGTGCCCAATAGTTGATACATGGTGGCAAACTGAAACTGGAGGAATACTAATCACTCCTTTACCTGGTGCAACAGCTACCAAACCTGGATCAGCTACAACTCCTTTTTTTGGAATAAAGCCTGTAATTATAGATCCTAAAACTGGCCAAGAGTTAATAGGTAATAATGTTGAAGGTGTTTTAGCTTTTAAAGATAGTTGGCCTAGCCAAATGAGAACAGTTTATGGTGATCATGACAGGTTTATAAAAACTTATTTTAGTGATTTTAAAGGATATTATTTTTCAGGCGACGGCTGTAAGAGAGATAAAGATGGCTATTATTGGATAACTGGCAGAGTTGATGATGTTCTTAATGTATCTGGACACAGGATGGGTACTGCTGAAATTGAAAGTGCATTGGTATCTCATCCTTTAGTATCAGAAAGTGCTGTGGTGGGTTATCCTCATAAGATTAAAGGTCAAGGAATTTATGCTTTTGTAACACTAATGGTTGGAAAAAATTCAACTCCAGAATTAACTCAAGAACTAGAGGCATGGGTTAGAAAAGAAATTGGTCCTATTGCAAAACCAGATTATATTCAATGGTCTCCGAATCTTCCTAAAACTAGATCTGGAAAAATAATGAGAAGAATATTAAGAAAAATTGCTGAGAATAAGTATGAAGACTTGGGTGATACTTCCACTTTAGCTGATCCATCAGTGGTTAAAAACCTAATCGAAAATAGGTTAAACAAATCTTGAATTTATGATTAAAAAATAGGAATTATTGAAGCTATGAAAAATTATATTATAATTATTTTATTTTTTTGTTTACTATCGGCCTGTAATACAACAACTCAAGGTACTTACGATGGTTATGACTTTAGTCATGGAGGGCCCGTCCCTTTAAAAATTGAAACTGAGGATAGTAAATCAAATACAACAGGTGAGTGCTTAGCAAATACNTTAAGTTTNCTAATTGGACAGCCAGAAACAGCTTTAGCAGCAATGGAGTATCCTGCAGACACAAGAGTATTGAATGAAAATCAAGATCAAAGTATTGATGAAAATTATAGTTCTAGATTGAATTTAGTCATTGGATCTGACAGAAGAATAACTAACGTTTTTTGTGGTTAATATCTATTTTCAGATATTTAGTTAAAAANTNATTATCTATAAAACTAGTATTAGAGATGGAACTTATTTAGATCCGGGCTTTAGTTTATATATCATATAATGATTATATTTAATAAAAGAATCTGCTGTTCTGGTATTTTCAAATAGTCTTTTTTCTAAACGTTTTCTCCTTCTTTTGCTAAAGAAGATCTTATAGATTATTTTCAAAAATTTTAAAGTAATGGGTCTATTAACATTTAGACTAGTAACAATTCTATTAATTGAAAAACCTAAAGTATTATAAAACTTTTGCTCTAATTCTACTGATGGTGCTACAAGTTTTGTTATTTCTTTTCTTACAAGAATTTTGAATTTTTGTATTTCCAATTCTTTTTCCATACTCTTTAATGATGCACCACCACCAGGTTGTCGAATAATTCCAATTTGTTTTTTATCGGATCTAAAACAATCTGCTATTAGTATTTCTCCATTATTTTTTAATAATATACTCGCTTTTTTGAGTGCAGTTTTTATTGGGATATATTGAAAACTTTCAGCAAATAAGCATAAATCAAAGGAATTATATTTTGGTATATAATCTTCAAAAGTTGTAATCAAAATTTCTGCCTTTTTGTTTGTATTTATTTTGGCATGCTCAGCTAAAATTTTGCTTGGAACAATTATTGTTACTCTGTGTCCTCTTTCAATTAATTTTTTAGCATTCTCACCCGCGCCTCCACCAATATCTAAAATTTCTAATTTTTTTTGGGGTTCTTTTTTTGGTAAATATTTAAATAGTAGATTAGTATAGGCTTCTTGTGCTTTTCCTAAGTTTTCAAGAGTAACATCTAGTTTTTTCCACAAACCATAGTGAAGGTGTTCTTTTCCAGTTACAAAACTACTGACTTTGAGGGCTATATCAAGTCCTACCAACCTTGAAGCTTCTTTTTTTTTCTTTTTAAAAATATTTATCATAATAAATCTACTATATTAAATAACAATATAAGAGCTAAAACTTCATAAATATCAAAAAGGAAACAAGATCTTTTTAATATTCTTTAAGGCGTATTATTATATCTACATTCGTAATTTTTGAATTCTTTGGAGGTTTAGGTAAATTCTGAATTTCAAGAAAATTACCAGGTGCATCACTTAATTTTCCTNTTGCTTCCCAATAAAAATGAGTATGATTATCGAGCCTTGTATCGAAATANCAGCGAGAACCATCCACAATTATTTTATTTAATAAGCTAGAATCTGAAAAAGAATGCAAAGTATTATAAACTGTAGCTAATGAAACTTTTAATTTTTTTTCTTTTGCTTTTTCAAACAGATCTTCAGCTGTAAAGTGTTTATGTCTACCATCTCCCATTAANANATTGGCCAATAATATTCTTTGTTTCGTAGGACGTAAACCTACTTTGTAAAGCCAATTTGTAGCACAAAATTTTTTCGTATTCATCATATATATATTCTAAATTAGTAATTTATGATAATATTTTTAAATTTTTTCATCAATAAAAAATTTGTTCTTACATAGATTTATGAACTGTAATTTTTATTCTTCTTTTATTTTATCTTTTATATATTGCTAGGTAGTTCTTGCGCCAATATTAATAACAGTGGTATGAATAGTAAATTCTGTAAATATATCGGTACATAATATGAAAATTACTAAAGAGGAATTATTAAAATGTTCTAGTGGTGAAATGTTTGGTATTGGAAATCCCCAATTACCCATGCCACCTATGCTTATGTTTGACCGTATTTGTGAAATATCTAAAGACAGTGGAACTAATAAAATGGGACATGTTGTTGCAGAATTGATTATTAGTCCAAATTTGTGGTTTTTTGACTGTCATTTTGTTGGTGACCCAGTTATGCCAGGCTGCCTTGGCCTCGATGCTTTGTGGCAATTAACAGGTTTCAATTTAGGTTGGAGGGGACTAAAAGGTCGTGGGAGAGCACTAGGAGTTGGCGAGGTTAAATTTAAAGGTATGGTAACACCANATACGAAATTAGTAAGATATGAAATTAATTTTTCTAGGGTTTTGGAAAGAAGACTTAAGCTAGGAATATCTGATGGAAAAGTATTTGCAGATGGTGAAGAAATTTTTAGTGCTAAAGGGCTTAAGGTGGGTTTGTTTGAAGATTAGAATTTTTATAATTCTTTTATTTTAGGTTATTTCTAGGAGAGACATTTATGAAAAGAGTAGTTGTCACAGGTTTGGGTATTATTTCATCAATTGGACTAGACGCAAAAGAAGTAACCGAATCTTTAAAAAAAGGAAAATCTGGTATTACATTTTCTGAAGAGTACGAATTCCATGGTTTTAGATCTCAGGTTCATGGTATGCCAAAAATTAATCTATCCGATCATATAGACAAAAGACAACTAAGATTTATGGGGGATGGAGCGGCTTACAATTATATTGCTATGGAGCAAGCAATTAAAGATAGTGGTTTAACTGAAACTGAAATCTCAAATGAAAGAACGGGTCTAATTGTAGGCTCAGGTGGACCTTCTACAAAAAACCTTTTTGCTGCCCATCAAATAGTTTTAGAAAAAAAGAGCCCAAAAAGAATGGGTCCATTTATGGTGACTAGAGGGATGTCTTCAACTAATTCAGCGTGTTTAGCTACTCCTTTTAAAATAAAAGGAGTTAACTATTCAATTTCATCAGCTTGTTCGACATCGGCTCATTGTATTGGCAATGGTTTAGAGCAAATTCAATTAGGAAAACAAGACATTATATTTGCAGGTGGGGGAGAAGAATTAGATTGGACCTTATCATGCCTTTTTGATGCGATGGGAGCAATGTCCAGCAAATATAATGATATACCTGAAACTGCATCAAGGGCTTATGATAAAGATAGGGATGGGTTTGTAATTTCAGGAGGGGCTGGAGTATTAGTATTGGAATGTTACGAACACGCAAAAGCAAGAGGTGCAAAAATATATGCTGAAATCACAGGATATGGAGCAACTTCTGATGGTCACGATATGGTAGCACCTTCCGGTGAGGGAGGTGAAAGGTCAATGAAGCTTGCTTTGTCTAGTATAGAAGATCGTAAAGTTTCATATATAAATGCACATGGAACTTCAACACCTGCGGGAGATGTAGTTGAGGTTGAAGCCATTAGAAGAATTTTTGGAAACAAGGATATTCCACCTATTTCATCTACTAAGTCTTTGACAGGACATAGTTTAGGCGCAGCAGGTGTTCATGAAGCTATATATTCGATCTTAATGATGCACTCAGGATTTTTATCAGCAAGTTCAAATATTTTTAATTTAGATAGTGATTTAAAAACAAACGAAATATTGATGAAATCTAGAAATAATGTTGANTTTGATACAGTAATNTCAAATAGTTTTGGATTTGGTGGAACTAATGCAACATTAGCTTTTAGTAAGTTAAGAGATTAATGCCAGTAACAATGGAAAATAAGTGTGGTTTAATACTCGGTGTTGCAAATGAGAGATCTATTGCTTGGGGAATTTCTAAAGTATTGTCAGATTCTGGAGCTGAAATTGCCCTTTCTTATCAAAATGAAAATTTATTAAAAAGAGTNGGTCCACTAGCTGAAAGTNTNGATGCTAAAATTTGTATGCTAGCAGATGTTCAAAATGAAGATTCTNTAGATAAACTNTTNGAAGANATNCACAANAAGTGGGGAAAATTAGATTTTTTAGTTCATGCATTGGCTTATTCAGATAAAGAAGAATTAAATGGAAGGTTTGTNAATNCCTCAAGANAAAATTTNTTAAAATCTTTAGATATTTCATGCTATAGCTTTGTAANTCTTGCAAAAAGATGTATTCCTTTAATGCCAAATGGNGGTTCTTTNCTAACTGTTTCTTATATGGGGAGTCAACGTGTCACTCCAAATTATAATGTAATGGGGCCCGTAAAAGCAGCTTTAGAATCATCAGTTAGGTATCTTGCAAATGACTTAGGGCCAGATAAAATACGAGTAAATGCGATTAGCCCTGGACCTATGAAAACTTTAGCAGGTGCAGCAATTGGGGGAGCACGGCAAGTATTTAGGACGACTGAAAAAAATGCACCCCTTAGAAAAAATGCAGACCTAGAATCTGTGGGAAATGCCGCACTTTATTTATTGAGTGATAATAGTTCTTCTACAACAGGTGAAATTTTGTATGTTGATGGTGGTTATCATATTATGGGTCTTCCGCAAATTGACAATATCTAATAATTCTTTTCTTTTTGATAGGAGAATTTGAATGAATAAAATAATCATTTTTGATGCCTATGGGACTCTTTTTGATGTTAATGCAGCAGCTAGAAACTATTCAAAAAAAATGGCTGATCCAGATTTTATGAAAATCTGGACAAAGGTATCTAACTTATGGCGTGATAAACAAATAGGTTATACATGGTATTATAATTCAATTGGGTATAAGACCAATTTTTGGAAAATAACAGAAGATGCCCTAGATTATGCATTAGAATTTTATAATTTAAACAAAAATGATAATTTAAAAAATGACTTGCTCGAACTTTATAAAGAACTAGATACATTTCCAGAAGTTTTGGGGGTCCTAAAGGAATTAAAATCTGCAGGCTACCCATCTGCTATTTTATCAAATGGCACTATGGAAATGCTTAATAGTGCAGCTACAAAATCTAATATAAATAATTATTTAGATATTATTTTATCTGCNGAAAAATTAGGNNNATTTAAACCAAANGAAAAAGTCTATCACTTGGTACTNNAGCATTTTGGATGCNATATCNAGGATTTTGTTTTTGTTTCTTCTAATGGCTGGGATGCAGCTGGAGGGACAGCTTTTGGATTTTCCAGTATATGGATCAATAGAAACAAATTACCTGAGGAAAAGATTCAATGGAAACCAACTTGGATTGGAAGTGATTTAAATGCAGTNCTTNAGATATTATGATGANAAATAAAGGACATNTAAATTGTCTAATATAGATTTAATAATTCAATCACAAAAGTATGCAAGAAACATTGTTTATGAAACACCATTGTTGTTTAATTCAAAAGTTAATGAAATTTTAGGAAAAAATATTTTCATAAAACCTGAATGTCTTCAGATAACGGGTAGTTTTAAATTTAGAGGGGCTTGGTGTGCAATCTCCCATTTAAAAAAAGAAAATAAAATTTTAAATGGTGTCGTTGCGTATTCATCAGGTAATCATGCTCAGGGTGTAGCAGCTGCNTGTAAGGCGCATGATATACCATCTCTTATAGTAATGCCTAAAGATGCTCCAAAACAAAAAATATCAAATACTTTGGATTATAATTCTGAAATAATTTTTTATGATAGATATACTGAGATAAGAGAAAAAATTGGAGAAAATATAGCTAATGAAAAAAAACTAACACTTATTAAACCCTATGATGACGACTTAATCATTGCTGGCCAGGGAACTTGTGGTTTAGAGATTATCAAACAATCCAAAAAATTAGGCATAGAAAAAGCCGAAGTATTAGTTTGTTGTGGAGGAGGAGGATTGTCAGCAGGTATCTTACTTGCTCTGGAAAAATATGCTCCTTTTTATAAATTGAGAACTTGTGAACCAGAGTTTTATGATGATACNGCAAGATCATTGAAATCAGGTAAAAGAGAAATTAATGAAACTAATAATTCATCAATATGTGATGCAATTCTTACCCCCACACCTGGTGAATTGACTTTTCCAATATTAAAAAGAAACGCAGGTGAAGGTTTAGTTGTTAGTGACAAAAAAGTTTTAAAAGCCATGAAATTTTTATATCAACATTTTAAAATTGTTTCAGAGCCAGGAGGAGCTGTTGCCGCCGCTGCAGCAATTTTTTCTGCGGACAAACTGAATGAAAAAAATATAATTGTTGTAGTAAGTGGGGGAAATGTTGATAGTGAGATATTTTCTAAAGCAATTTCAGAAAATAGATAAATTCAAATTATTACTATCTATTTCTTATTTTTGAATTATTTTGGTCGTATGGACTATCTTCAACTATTGTAGCAGGCCAAAGTTGATTTAACATTTTTACTTTTAATTTTTCACCAATTTTTGCATAAACTTTATCTACATAACCCATCCCAATTGATTTTTCAAAAAAAACTGAATATCCACCTGAAGTAAGTCTTCCAANNGTTTTACCATCTTTATAAATGGCTTCTCTACCCCAAGGATCACAATCCTTTGGTCCATCAATTAGTAAAGTTACACACTTCGATTTTATATTNCGTTTTTGAAGTGCATCCTTCCCAAGGAATTCTTTATTAAAATTTATAAATTTTTCTAATCCTGCTTCAACTAAACAAGCATCTCTACCGAGTTCATTTCCAAAGGCTCTGTAGCTTTTTTCTTGTCGTAACCAGTTTTGAGCTCTTGAACCGACTAATTTAAGATCAAAGTTTTTTCCTGATAACAAAAGTAAATCAAGTAGTTTATTTTGAAATTCTACAGGATAATGTAATTCCCAACCTAATTCNCCTGTATAAGCTACCCTTATAGCAAGTGTTGGTATCATATTTATTTCAATCTCTTTGGACGAAAGCCATGGAAAATTTTCATTTGAAAATAATTGTTCAGGGTTTTCACTATTAGTTAAACTTATCAGTAATTCTTTAGACTTTGGTCCTGCAATAGCGAAAGTTCCAAATTGACTTGTTACGTCTTGAATTTCAATATAGCCAAATTCTTTNTCTTTATCTTGGGCCTTTTTGATCAAATAATCCTTATCATAATCTGTAAGAGCACCAGCTGATATAAGATAAAATTCATTTTCACTTTTTCTTACTATTGTATATTCCGACCTAACAGTTCCTGAAGTAGTCAGGCAATATGTCAAATTTATTCTATTGATTTTTGGCAGATTATTACAAGTAAACCAATCCAAAAAAAGAGCTGCGCCAGGACCTTTTACTATATGTTTTGTAAATGCGGAAATTTCGATTAAGCCTACTTGATGCCTAATTGCTTGTGCTTCATTTTTAGAATATTCCCACCATTTTCCTCTTCTGAAACTCCTTGAATCAAGATCATTAAAATCTTTATCGGCGTAATAATTAGGTCTTTCCCATCCATTAACCTGACCAAATTGTGCTCCTAATTTTTTTAATCGATCGTAACAAGGAAAAGTCCTTAATGGTCTGCAAGCAGGTCTTTCCTCATCTGGATGGTGAAGAATGTAAACATGTTCATAACACTCCTCATTNTTTCTAGATGTATATTCTGTAGTAATCCATGATCCATATCTTTTTGGATCAAGGCTGGTCATATCTATTTCTGCCTCTCCATTAATCATCATCTGGGCTAAATAATATCCTGCTCCACCTGCTGCAGTTATTCCAAATGAAAAACCCTCTGCTAACCATAGGTTTCGTAAACCAAATGCTGGTCCTAAAAGGGGATTTCCATCTGGTGTATAACAAATAGGTCCATTGAAATCATCTTTAATACCTAGTGTTTCACTACTGGGTATTCTTTTGATAAAAGACAAATATTCATTTTCAATTCTCTCAAGGTCTAANGGAAATAAATCAGCTCTAAAACTATCAGGCACATTATATTGAAATCGTGCTGGTGCATTTTTTTCGTATGGTCCTAATATCCATCCTCCCCTTTCCTCTCTCACATACCATTTTGCATCAGCATCCCTCAGAACTGGATGCTCATCATTATTTTTTCTGTATTCAATAAGTTTTGGATCTTCTTCAGTTACAATATACTGATGTTCTACAGGTATTGCAGCAATCTTTGTTTTTAAAAGTTTAGAAGTATTTTGCACATGATTTCCAGTAGCAGTAACAACATGTTCAGCAANATAAGTGACTTTTTCCTGGCTTACTAATAAATTTCCACCTTTTTCAAACATTTTTGAGCATTGNACGTGCCAAGAATTTCCATCCCAGTAAAAGGAATCTGCTTGAGTTTTCCTTTCAATTTTTACATCATTTGANCGGGCACTTNTCGCTATTGCTTGTGTTAAATCNGCGGGATTTATGTAACCATCAGTTGGATGATANATAGCACCTTTTAAATCTTCAGAATAAACTAAAGGCCATCTATCTTTAATTTGTTTAGGATTTTTCCATTCATAAGGAATATTTACCGTATCTGCNGTAGAACTGTATAGCATAAATTCATCCATACGATCTTGAGTCTGAGCCATTCTTAAATTACCTACTACNTTAAAGCCAATATCGGTATTCAGTTCTTTCTCTAATTTTTTATAAAATTTAACAGAGTAATCATGAATATGGCTTGTTGCATAAGACATATTAAATAAGGGAAGCAGTCCTGCTGCATGCCAGGTAGACCCAGAAGTCAATTCATCCCTTTCTATTAATACAATATCTTTCCAACCACCCTTTTGTAAGTGATAAGCAATGCTAGTGCCTACAACTCCACCTCCAACTATTAAAACCTTAACATGTAATTTCATTTAAAATCCTTATTGTTGTTGGAACTGGTATATTTTTCTTTATGATTAATTAATATGTTAATTAATTATAATATTTTATATTTGAATTTTTCAATCATATAATAAAAAATTCAATCAATTTTCATCTCTTGATAACTATTAAATTTTATAATAGGAATTTTTAATTGAGAATAAAAATAATGAATAAAAAAATAAAAAAAATTTTTCTAAAGACTTATGGATGTCAAATGAATGTGTTTGATTCAGAAAGAATAGAGGAGTCTTTAATTCAACACGGTATTTCTAAAGCTGATAATGAGATTAACTCAGATTTAATAATATTAAATACTTGTCACATTAGGGAGAAAGCCGCTGAGAAAGTATATTCAGAATTAGGTCGNTATAGAAAGTTGAAGCAAAAAAATCCTGAATTAAAAGTTGGGGTTATTGGTTGTGTAGCTCAAGCTGAAGGACAAGAAATAATTCAGAGATCAGANATAGTTGANATGGTGCTTGGCCCACAAGTTTACCATAGATTGCCTGAAATTATTAAAAAATTAGAGGTTAATGAAAANGTAGTAGATACTGANTTTCCAATAGANGATAAATTTGAAAAATTAAATTTAAATAAAANTAATATTAGAAANACAACTGCCTTTTTAACAATACAAGAAGGTTGTGATAANTTTTGTACATTTTGTGTAGTTCCTTACACANGNGGAGCNGAAAGGTCTAGATCTCCAAAAATTATTATTAAAGAAGCAAACGAGTTAGNAGANTCTGGTGTAAAAGAAATAACNTTATTAGGTCAAAATGTGAATGCATATTATTATGAAAATGAGAAAAATCAAAACGTAAATTTTACAAATCTCATCAAATTATTATGTAGAATAGATAATTTAAAAAGATTAAGATTTGTGACATCTCATCCAAGAGATATGAATGAAGACCTTATTCAACTATTTGGACAAGAAGAAAAACTAATGCCATATCTTCATCTCCCAATTCAATCTGGAAGTAATAAAATATTAAAAAAAATGAATAGAGGGCATACTGTTGAATATTATTTAGATATAATTTCNAGATTAAAAAAAATTAGGCCAGAAATTGCAATTTCTGGTGACTTTATTGTTGGTTTTCCAGGTGAAACAGAAGTAGACTTTCAAAAAACTTTAGATGTATGTAAAATCATAAAATACTCACAAGCATATAGCTTTAAATATTCGCCTAGAACTGGGACTCCTTCTTTTGAAATGAAAGATATACCGGATGATATTAAAAGTAATCGACTTGCAAAACTTCAAGAAACTATTTTTTTGTATCAACAACAATTTCAACAAAACTTAATTGGAAGTGTNCAAGCAGTTCTTATAGAAAAAATTGGTAAGTTTGAAGACCAATATGTTGGAAGAACNCCTTACATGAACCCAGTNGTTTTAAATTCAAAACAAAATCAAATTGGAAAAATTATACCTGTAAAAATTAATTCAACAAATGGATTAAGTTTATCAGGTGAACATGTTACTTAAATTGAGATATATTTATTGATTACCAGACATCCATTTTACAAATCAAAATAATAATTGTATTTTAACTTTTTAATTAGTCAGAATTTAAACGTTGTCAAAAGTTGATAATTTTTTAATAGAAGATCCAGAACAACCTCTAGAAATTGAATTTCAAGATAACAGTGTTCTAATCGAACTTTGTGGAGTAAGAGATCAAAATATTATTTTTTTAGAAGATAAATTGGGAATTCAAATTACAAGGAGAGGAAATAAACTTCTTTTTTCAGGAAATTTTGATGATCAAAAAAAAGCTGCAAATATTTTAAAAAATATTTATTTTTCTTTAGAAGAAGGTAGATCTTTAGAAGGTAATGACATTATTGATTTTATTCTGACAAGCCTTAAGATGTCTAATTTTTCCCTTATAGAAAAACAACAAGAAAGTCAGGTTNATCAATATGATCTAAAAACTAAGAAAAAACTTATTAGTCCTAGAAATTATAGTCAAAAAGATTTTATTGAGANNTTAATTAANTATGATCTCACGTTTGGNGTAGGCCCAGCTGGTACTGGAAAAACCTATGTTGCGATAGCAGTTGCTGTATCTATGTTTTTAAAAGGTCAAGTAGACAAAGTTATTTTAACAAGACCAGCAGTAGAAGCAGGTGAAAAACTTGGGTTTTTGCCAGGTGATATTAAAGATAAAATTGACCCTTACATGCAGCCTTTGTATGACGCATTATATGACTTTCTTCCAACGAAACAAGTAACCAAGATGTTAGAGGATAAAATAATTGAAATCATCCCCTTAGCATTTATGAGAGGCAGAACACTTTCAAATTCATTTATTATTTTAGACGAAGGACAGAATACAACCTCAAATCAAATGAAAATGTTTTTAACGAGGATTGGTAGAGGTTCAAAAGCTGCNGTAACAGGGGACCTTACACAAATTGATTTACCTAAAGGTTTTGAGAGTGGCTTAAATGAGGCTTCTAAAATTTTAAAAAAAATTAAAGAAATACGTTTCGTTTATTTCACATCAAAAGACGTTGTAAGGCATAATCTTGTTCAAAAAATTGTTGACGCTTATGATGATAGGTCAAGTTAGATAGATTTGTAAATGTCAGCAAAAATTCACATCAATATACAAGAAAAAAAATGGTCAGTAATTGACTTAAAAAAAATATCCAAAATAGCCTTCAAGTCAACTTTCAAAATTTTAGCTTACTCAAAANTNTATAAATTTTTAGAAGTATCGATTTTAGCTTGTAATGACGAAAAAATGAAAGAATATAATAAAATTTTTAGAGATAAGAACAGAACCACTAATGTACTTAGTTGGCCTAGGTTGAAAAACTTGAAGTATAAAGATTTATTAGATAAAAAAGATATTTCTCACTTAATTTCTTATGAAGAGGGTACTTTAGACATTGGTGATATAGCTATTTCATACGAAACATGCTTTAAAAAAGCCAAAGAGGTAAATTTAATTTTCGAAGATTATATTATTCATATGTTAATTCATTCATGTCTTCACTTGTTAGGATTTGATCATAAAAAGTATTCTGAATTTAAATTAATGAATGATATTGAAATTAAATCTTTAAATGAGTGTGGAATAAATAATCCATATAAAAAATATCTTAAAATTTAAATTTGTGGAATAAAATGAATAAATATCCAAAACAATCTCAAAAAAAAGATAAACAAAGTTCATTTTGGAATAATGTTTTTAGTAATGAAGAAAAAAAAGAAGCAATCGAAGTTGTAGACCAAAATTTACCAAGTCTAAGTGAAATAAGGGTTGAAGATATTGCTATACCTAAAGCCGACATAATAGCTGCATCAGATGACATGAGTTCTGAAGAGCTTTCAGAAATATTTAGAAAGTATAGGTTATCTAGAATTCCTATCTTTAAAGATACCTTAGATAATCCGTTAGGTTTATTACATCTTAAAGATTTTGCATTAGGAGACGGTTTTAATAAAGACAGTATGTTAGATATTAAAAATAAAATTAGACCTCTAATTTTTGTACCACCTTCAATGAATCTAAAAACTCTTCTACAAAAAATGCAAACGGAAAGAATTCATATGGCATTAGTAATTGACGAATATGGAGGTGTAGAAGGTTTAGTAACTATTGAGGACCTATTAGAAGAAATAGTGGGAGAAATAATTGATGAACATGATGAAGATGAAGACCAACTATGGATAGAGGAAAAGCCAAATCTTTTTTTAGTAAATGCTAGATTAGAATTGGACATGTTTAGATCTCAATCAGGTGTAAATCTAAGATANGATAATTCTCAAGATGAAGAATATGAAACAATAGGTGGGTTAGTTAATTCATTAACAAATAGAATACCAGTTAGAGGTGAGGTAATAAAAGACATTTTTGGAAATGAATTTAGTATAGTTGAGGCTGATGCTNGAAGAATAAAAAGGTTGAGGTTNCANTTATCAAAGAAATTTAAAAGAGAAAATGTGGATAATAAATAAAGATAATTTACATAAAATAAAAAATTTAGATTTCAATTTACCTTTAATTTTAGGTGTTTTTTTATCCTTAGCTAACCCACCATTTTCCTTTCCTTATGTTATTATATTAGTATTAGTCGTAATCGGTTATTATTGGTTAAAAAAGAGTTATAGTTCAAAAAAATCATTTTTTTTTGGTTTTTTATTTGGATTTGGTTACTTTACATTTTCTTTAGTTTGGATAATTGAACCATTTTTAGTCGAACCGAATTTAACAGTTATTTTAGCACCTTTTGCATTAATATTTTTGTCTGGAGTACTCTCTTTTTTTTGGGGAAGCGCATTTTTCTTTTCTAGTTACAAAAATGATTTTAAAAATAAAAAAATATCTCTTTTCAAACTAGCAATTTGTCTTTCATTAGCTGAAATTTTAAGATCTCATTTATTTACAGGGTTTCCTTGGGTCCTATTGGGATTAGCATTCATAGATACGCCTATTTCTCAAGTACTTTCTATTTTTGGTCCATATTGGTTGACCTCTATTATAATTATTTTGTGCTTTATTATTCTAACCGGAAAAACAGGAATTTTAATTTCAATAACAGGATTTTTTTTACTNAATATTTATGGCTTATATCGAGATAATAATGAGGTCGATGATGAAATAAATAAACAAATAAGAATAATCCAACCTAATATATTGCAGAAAAACAAATGGAAAAAGGATTTAGAAGAAGTTAATTTTAGTAAGCTAATTAAGCTTAGTAGTAAAAATTCAAAAAATGTTGACATATTAATATGGCCTGAAACTTCACTNCCATTTTTTTTGGAGTATAAAAAAAATTTTCAAAATATAATATTAAATAATATTTCTAAGCCCATCATTTTAGGAGCTAGAAGGTATGATAAAAACTCTAATAAATTATATAACTCAGCATATTATTTAAATGAAAATGGTAAAGTGGAACAAATTTATGATAAAAAACATTTAGTTCCTTTTGGAGAGTTTGTACCATTTAATAATTTTTTAAATATATTTGTAGAAACTGGAATTGAGAATAATGGAATTACTGGCTTTAGTGTTGGAACGAAAACAAATGAAATTATAATTGATAATTCTATCAAAATCTCTTTATTTATTTGTTATGAGTCTATTTTTTCAAATGAGATAGATGCAAATACTTTAAATTCAGACTTTATTGTCCATTTAACAAATGATGCTTGGTTTGGATCATATAATGGTCCGCAACAACACATTGTTCAAATAAGAGCTAGAGCAATAGAACAAGGACTACCTGTTTTAAGATCAGCTAATACAGGAATCTCTGCATTGATTGATCCATATGGAAAAATTCAAAAAAAAATACCCTTGAATATTGAGGGTTATTTAGATGTTAAAATTCCAAAAAAAATTGATGAAACATTGTATTCTAAATTTGGTTCTAAAAATTGGAATCTTTTATTAATTTGTTTATTTGCACTATTTTATTTTTTATGTTTTAAAAAGAGTAAGTATAAAAATTAGCTTATTTNATATAAAAAATTAAATAATATGGCAGAAAAATTACAATATGATTTNACTTCNGAGTCAGTATCTGAAGGTCA
>FUFK010040330.1_pt1 | contig 47958 bp, 45 predicted proteins | sample 1021851 | NCBI WGS metagenome assembly FUFK01 (sample SAMEA51879418, study PRJEB19060) | metagenome
CAGCAATGATTCGGCAATCATTCGGCAATCATTCGGCAATGATTCGGCAATCATTCGGCAATCATTCGGCATAAAAAAAGGCTTCCACATTGGAAGCCTTTTTCAATATATATTCGATTAGTTCTAAACTGTAGTAGCTTCTTCTGTAACCGGTTCTTTCTTAGATTCTAAAGAGGCTTTCTTCTTTACACTATCGAACATTACCGGAGTAGCGATAAATAATGAAGAATAAGTACCTACGATCACACCAATGATTAATGCGAACATAAATCCTCTAATGCTTTCCCCTCCAAAAATGAAGATGGCAAGAAGTACAACTAAGGTAGTAAGCGAGGTATTTAAAGTTCTACTCAAAGTACTGTTAAGTGCTGCATTCACCGTCTTTCCTAGTGGCCATGTAGAATGCTCGTTCACGAATTCACGAATTCTATCGAATACTACCACCGTATCATTCAGAGAGTAACCAATAACGGTCAAGATCGCCGCTATAAATGCCTGATCGATTTCCATGTTAAATGGCATCACTTTGTACAGTAAAGAGAAGATACCCAATACTACCAACACATCGTGGAATACCGCAGCCACGGCTCCTAAACTAAATTGCCATTTTCTAAAACGCAATAGAATGTAAAGGAATACTACGATTAAGGATCCTAATACCGCCCAGAATGAAGCGTTCTTGATATCATCTGCAATGGTAGCCCCTACTTTCATAGATTTCATCACACCTACTTGCTTATCGTCAGCTCCATCAACAAACTCTTCGTAGGAAATGTCAGCTGGAAGGTGTGATTGTAATCCGTCAAATAATGATCTCTGAATCTCCTCGTCAACTTCTGCACCTTCCTGATCAACCTTATACTTGGTGGTGATCTTTAACTGATTATTAGGTCCAAAAGTTTTAGCTTCTGCACTTCCAAACACTTCAGCAAGATCTTTCTCTACAGCAGTAGGACTTACATCATCTGCAAACCTTACTGTGTATGTTCTACCTCCAACAAAATCTACTCCTTCGTTAAGTCCTTGTGTAAGTAATGAACCTATACTTACAATTATAAATAATCCTGAAACGATATAAGCGATCTTTCTCTTCTTAAGAAAGTCGATATTCATGTTAGTAAATAAATTCTTAGTTATAGAAGTTGAGAAATCTAAAGATTTTCCTCTTGTTCCATATCCATCGATAAACAATCTGGTAATAAAGATTGCTGTAAATAACGAAGTAGCAATACCAATCAATAAGGTAGTTGCAAATCCTTTAATAGGACCAGTTCCCAATAAGAATAAGATAAGACCTGTAAGACCTGTAGTGATATTGGCATCAAGAATAGAAGACAATGCATTTCTAAATCCATCTGCAATGGCTTCCTTCTGAGTTTTACCTTTTGCCAGTTCTTCTTTGATTCGCTCGAAAATAAGTACGTTGGCATCTACAGACATACCAATGGTCAATACGATACCGGCNATTCCAGGNAGNGTTAATACNGCTCCAAGACCTGCAAGTATACCNAAGATGAACAAAATGTTCACGATNANGGCGATATCTGCATAAACNCCNGCTTTACCNTAGTAAAGGATCATCCATAATAATACCAGAATAAGTGCGATACCAAATGACATGATACCACTATCGATAGCTTCCTGACCAAGAGATGGTCCTACTACTTCACTTTGAATAATATCAGCTGAAGCTGGAAGTTTACCTGCTCTAAGTACGTTCGCTAAATCCTGCCCTTCAGTAATTGTAAAATCACCAGTGATCTCACTTCTACCTCCAGCAATAGCTCCGGTAGAAACACCTGGTGCAGAATATACGATGTTATCAAGAACGATCGCGATCTGGCTTTGTTCNGCAGAAGCTTTTCCTGTCATGGTTTCCCAGATCTTAGCTCCGGTTCCATCCATTTGCATGCTCACTGCAATACGACCTAATTGATCNTAAGTTTGTTGTGCGTCTGTAATTACGCCTCCACTAAGTGGTGGTTCCATGTTGCGGTTTCCTTTTAATGCATATAATGCAGCGGTTTCTGTATCCTCATCTGCAACACCCCATACAAATTTAGCATAACGCATTTCTGAAGGAAGTAAGGATCTTACTTGAGGCATTTGAAGGTAATCCATTACCTGGGCAGTATCCTGAACATTGAAGTTTGCAAGAACCGGCCCACCTTGAAAACCTGGAGAAGCCATTAGNTCAAACAACGGATTGTTTCCAGTTTCAACACTNGTNCTNTCTTCAGCATCNGCAAGTAGATCATCGATCTCATTGTCACCTGAAGTTGNTGCTGAATCTATTTCTTCTTCGGAANTNACNTCCTCAGANTTTTTCATTTCAGCAAGACGATTGTTCGCCTGAACCAGGAATCCACCTAGCTCGTTGCTTTTGTAAGTATGCCAGAATTCAAGTTGCGCAGTAGACTGAAGTAAATTCTTCACCCTGCTGATATCCTTAGCACCTGGCAATTCAACAAGAATTCTTCCTGAATTCCCTAAACGCTGAATGTTTGGCTGAGTTACCCCAAACTTATCGATACGCTTTCTAAGTACTTCAAAAGCTGAAGTAATAGATTCATCAATTTTCTGTCTTATAATTGGCTCAACTTCTTCATTGCTCATGTTGAAGTTGATCTCACTACTTAATGCTTTGTTAGCAAAAACATCTGGAGATGCAAGCTTAGCATTAGGAATATTATTGAAAGCCTCGAAGAAAAGATCTACGTAGTTCTCCTGACTATCGGTTTGAGCTTTATCTGCTTCAGCGATCGCCTTTCTAAAAGCTGGATCCTGAGAATCATTTGCTAATCCNCTTAAAATATCTCTAACTGAAATTTGAAGAATTACGTTGATACCACCTTTAAGGTCCAATCCTTTGTTCAGTTCTTTGTCTTTTGCTGAATCGTAAGTGATCCCGGCGATAATTTCATTATCTCCAATAGAATCAAGATACCTTGCTTCTGCCTGGTCACGAAGTTCTGAGTAGTTTTCTACATCCTCGCCAACCTTCTGCATGGCAAATTCCTCAGCATCACTCTCAACGTTGTTTGTCAAAAAAGTAAATGACAACTGATATAGACATACCAGCCCAAACAAAATTGCAAAAACTTTAATCAGTCCTTTATTCTGCATTATTCCTCAAATTATTGATTATTAGGTCTATTTTAAAAACGGACAAATATAGGACTTCATAATTCAAATCCCAATATTTTTTTTTGGATAATTTTAACTTTTAAAAGCATCAAAAAAGCCACATAGAATGTGGCTTTAGAATAAAGTCGGTAAAGTTTAATATAGACTTAAACGTCTAGCAATCCGTTGGTCTTTTTTACACCTTCGGCACTTTCTTTCATTTTGTTTTTCTCAGCATCGTTCAGCTCGATCTCAACGATTTTTTCAATACCGTTCTTACCTAAAATAACAGGCACTCCGATACAAAGATCATTTAATCCAAACTCACCTTCCAGTAAAGCTGAACACGGGAACATTTTTTTCTGGTCACAAGCAATCGCCTGTACAAGACCAGAAACTGCTGCTCCAGGCGCATACCATGCGCTGGTTCCAAGAAGTTTAGTTAAGGTAGCTCCACCAACCTTTGTATCTTCTGAAACCTGATCAAGACGATCTGAATCTAGAAACGCCGATACAGGCACAGAATTTCTTGTAGCCAAACGAGTTAACGGCACCATTCCAGTATCACTATGTCCGCCAATCACCATACCATCAACATCTGATGGCGGGCATTCAAGAGCCTCACTTAATCTGAATTTGAAACGAGCGCTGTCTAATGCTCCGCCCATTCCAATTATTTTATTTTTAGGAAGTCCCGTAGTTTTATGAACCAGGTAAGTCATGGTATCCATTGGATTACTAACCACGATTAGAGTTACATCTGGAGAATGTTTAATCAAATTCGCAGATACTTCTTTTACAATTCCTGCATTGATCCCGATCAACTCTTCTCTTGTCATTCCCGGCTTACGAGGAATACCACTGGTAATTACCGCGATATCACTGTTTGCTGTCTTAGAATAATCATTTGTGCTTCCACTAATCTTGGTATCGAAACCGTTTAGTGTCGCCGTTTGCATTAAATCCATTGCTTTTCCCTCAGCGTATCCCTCTTTGATATCAAGCAATACTACTTCTGAAGCGAAATTTTTTATGGCTACGTATTCTGCACAACTGGCACCAACTGCACCTGCTCCTACTATGGTAACTTTCATGTTAAAATTATATTTAATTTCTATTAATAATGACTACGAAATTACGAATTACGAAGCAGTTTTAATAATAAGGAATGGTTAAATCAAGTATTGCCTAAAGGATGAAGTGCAAGCCAACATTAAGATTTACATACTTTCCAGCAGTAGCCATAGTACTAACTTTAAAACTGTTGAAGTATAAATTGAATCCTATATCTCCTTTGAACTGAGCTTGTGAATNATTNAGTCTGGAAATCTCATCATTCACCAGATTTAAAGCTAATCCACTACCCCCGAATTCATATTCGAAGTCTGATTGTGCAATACCAAGNGCACCAAATATTTCAAAGTTTTCGTATTTTTTTGAAGCCATGACCTCAGCCATCCATACCCCTGAACTTACATCGATCAAATTCAGATTAAGTAGATTAGGCACAGAAATTTGCTCAAACTCATATTTCACATCAAAAATATCATAGGCAACTATAGCTGCCACTTCTAGATCATCATCTCTGGTTCTTCTTCTACCAAAATACTGACTCAAATTATGCTTTAAACCAACTCCATAAGTGCTGAATTCAGATCCACTCACCTCTAACGCTGGCAAAGCTCTTACTCCTAATTGAAAACCTAAAGGCAATCCAACAGAAACCTGTGCGAATGGATACATCAAAGCTCCGGTGTCTATCCCCTCAATCGCCTGAAACGCAAATTCCTGACCAAGAAAGTTCCCATTAAACATCACATCTGAATCACTACCAAAGGCAGTTGGCACAACCGCACCATTACCACCGCCGGCGATAGTCAAATTCGAAAAATCATTATTATTTATAGTAAATTTTTTCTTACTTGAAGGAACGAAAAGAGCATTTGCATGCAAGGAAACGTCGACCTTCCATGGCTCCAAAGCTTTCGCAGAAGTAAACCAGCTGGCTGTTGCCTGATAAGCTGCACTCTCAGCTGCAGGAGTAGCAAATCCATCTGCAATAAATAAAAGATCATCAATGATCTCCTGACCTTCTGCAGGTACCGATTGAGCGTGTCCCATTCCGCCGTTAAAAACAGCTAGGAGTAGCATTATAATTTTAAAATTTTTCACGTTAATTGATTTAGGTTAAAATATAGGTGTTAAGGTTTGTAAAGATAGCAGTCCCATAAATATTAAACGAAAAAAACCCACACTTAGTTTTAGTGTGGGTTTAGATCATATTATGTTANTGAAAATTATGCATCGATATTCGCATATTTAGCATTCTTCTCGATAAACTCACGTCTTGGCGGAACTTCGTCTCCCATTAGCATAGAAAAAATCCTGTCGGCTTCTCCTCCATTATCGATATTCACCTGTCTTAATTTTCTGAATTCAGGATCCATNGTGGTATCCCAAAGCTGNTCAGCATTCATCTCTCCAAGACCTTTNTATCTNTGGATCTGAACACCTCCGCTATAACTTTCTGCGATTTCATCACGNTCNTTCTCGCTCCACGCATAACGTTTCTTCTGNCCNTTNTTNACNANATAAAGTGGCGGAGTAGCNATATAAATGTGACCACTCTCGATCAATTCGCGCATGTATCTAAAGAAGAAAGTGAGGATTAAAGTTTCAATATGGCTACCATCTACATCGGCATCACACATGATGACTACCTTATGATACCTCAGTTTTGAAAGGTTTAAAGCTTTACTATCTTCTTCGGTACCTATAGTTACNCCAAGTGCTGTATAAATATTCTTGATTTCCTCGTTCTCGAAAACACGATGAGACATCGCTTTTTCAACATTCAGAATTTTACCTCGCAATGGAAGGATCGCCTGAAATTTACGATCTCTACCTTGTTTGGCTGTTCCACCTGCCGAGTCTCCCTCAACCAGAAACACNTCACATTGTGCNGGATCCTGCTCGGAACAGTCAGATAATTTCCCAGGTAAACCGCCAACACTCATGACAGTTTTACGCTGAACCATTTCACGGGCTTTTTTCGCGGCATTTCTAGCCTGCGCNGCTAAGATTACTTTCTGAACGATGGTTTTAGCATCATTCGGATTCTCTTCCAGGTAGTTTTCCAGCATTTCAGAAACCGACTGAGATACTGCTGAAGTAACCTCACGGTTACCCAATTTTGTTTTAGTCTGACCTTCAAATTGAGGTTCAGCAACTTTTACAGAAATGATCGCGGTAAGTCCTTCACGAAAATCATCTCCGGTAATTTCAAATTTAATCTTATCCAACAGACCAGAAGCATCTGCATACTTCTTAAGNGTAGTNGTCAAACCACGTCTAAACCCGGAAAGGTGGGTTCCACCTTCANGAGTATTAATATTATTTACGTAGGAATGCAGATTCTCACTGAATGAAGTGTTGTAGATCATGGCAACCTCAACAGGAATATCATTCTTTTCACCTTCCATCGAAATTACATGACTGATAATTGGCTCACGATTGCCGTCCAGAAACTTTATAAATTCCTTTAGTCCTTCTTCAGAATGAAAATGATCCTGAACATACTCGCCATTGTCTTCTTTATTCCTCTTATCGGTAAGACTAATTTTAATTCCTTTGTTCAGAAATGCCAACTCTCGCATACGACTGGCCAAAGTATCATAATTATACTCTAGAGTTTGTTGAAAAATGCTAGGATCTGGCTTAAACGTAACGATCGTTCCACTTAAATCGGTTTCCCCTGTAGGCTTTACAGGATAAAGTGGCTTCCCAAGTTCGTATTCCTGCTGCCAGATCTGGCCATCACGATAAACAGTAGCCGTAAGATGCTCAGAAAGTGCATTCACACAACTTACTCCAACTCCGTGAAGTCCACCGGAAACTTTATAAGAATCTTTATCGAATTTACCACCGGCACCAATTTTGGTCATTACAACCTGCAGTGCAGAGACTCCTTCTTTTTTATGTAGATCAATAGGTATACCTCTACCATTATCTTCAGTAGTGATCGAGTTATCCTCGTTGATAGTAACTTTTATATTATCACAGTGACCGGCAAGGGCCTCATCTATGGAGTTATCAACAACCTCATAAACCAGGTGATGCAGTCCTCTAACCCCAGTATCTCCAATATACATGGAAGGCCGCATTCGAACATGCTCCATCCCCTCCAACGCCTGAATACTGTCGGCAGAATAATTATGTTTCTTGGCTTCTTCGCTCATATTATGCTAATTAATTTTGTCTCTTTTGGATAACGAACAAATATAACAATTCGCATACTTTTAACAGGTTNNAGACCTGCGNTNAGGCTCGAAGTTATCAACAAATTATGTGGAAAAACCCGAAATGTTTAAGATTATTTTCACATTTCGGGTTTTGAGGAAAATCAAATATTTGAACGAATTTTACACAGCTACTTTTTTCATTCCAGGAGCTACGTGAGTTTCATTGGCTCTTCCACTAGGATCAAGATCCTTCTGCCATTTTGGGATCCATCGTTTAACTGTTTTCGCTGCGGAATCCTGAGGAAAATGCTGCTGAAAGATCTCACGGTAGAAGTAAGCTTCTTTTGAAGTTGGCGTGTTTACCGGAAACCTAGTTGCCGCAGTTTCCATTTGAACGTCTGTCACCTGTTCTGAAGCATGATCAATTAGCTGATCGATCCAGTTGTAACCCACACCATCACTAAATTGTTCTTTTTGTCTCCATAATACTTCTTCTGGCAGGAAAGGTTCTTCAGGAGTATAGAATGCCTTTCTCAAAATAAATTTTTCAATACCATCATAAGTAACCGGCATTTTTTCTTCAGGAACTATTTCCATAGCGGTTTTCAAAAACGCTTTATCAAGGAAAGGCACTCTTGCCTCAAGACCATGCGCCATCGTAGACTTATCGGCTCTAAGGCAATCTGCTGTAGCTAATCGCTGTACTCTTCTAATAGTTTCTTTCTGAAACTCTTCCGCAGAAGGAGCATTTTTAAAATACAAGTATCCACCAAGGATTTCGTCTGAACCCTCTCCAGACAATACCACCTTGATCCCTTTTTCAGCAATGGCTTTAGAGAGGAAATACATTGGAGTGCTGGCGCGAATTGAAGTAACATCGTAAGTTTCAAGATGCCATACAAGCTTTTTAAGAATAGAGATACCTTCCTCTACAGTGAAATGAATTTCATGATGCTCGGTACCCAGAAAGTCTGCAACTTTTCTCGCAGCAATTAGATCTGGTGCTGCTTCATCCAAACCAATTGAAAAGGAATGCAATGTTTGACCACTATCTTTCATCAATCTGGCTGCGATAGAACTTGTTAGTGAAGAATCGAGTCCACCACTAAGCAATACTCCAAGAGGCACATCTGCCATTAATCTCTTTCTGGTCGCTTCGATCAAACTTTCACGTAGCTTTTGTAGGTCTGCAGGCTGCGTAGCAACTTCAGATTNAAACCANTCTGGAGAATAATATCTNACNAATCCGGTTTCTGGNGTATAATAATGTCCAGGAGGAAAAGCATGAAATTCAATACAGCTATCTGCAAGAGATTTCATTTCACTGGCAAACCACATGGNACCTGCNTCGTCCTTCCCATAATAAAGTGGCTTTACTCCAATTGGATCCCTGGCGACCATAAATTCATCACCATCAATGATCACAAATGAGAAGACGCCATCTAATTTGTCTACGAATTCAAGACCATACTTTTCATACAAATGCACGATTACTTCAGAATCTCCGGTAGTTCTGAAAGTATGATCCTTTAATTCGTTATTTCGAAGTGACATGTGGTTATAGATCTCTCCATTGTGTACCATCCAGGCAGATTCAGTTCCTTGTATAGGCTGAATACCTGTGGTGAGATCTACGATTGATAGGCGTTCGTGAGCTAACACATAACCTTTTTCAGTAATTTTCAGTCCGCTTTCATCAGGGCCTCTATGAGACATTCTTTTTGAAAGATCAGCGATCTTCTTCTTGTCAAGATCTTTTCCGATAACTGCTAAAATTCCACACATGACTTATATTGTTTATTATTATGAGACAAATATGGGCTGAAGCTATCTAAATGAAAACATAATGGCTAACAATAATAATATTTGAAAAGTTTAAACTAAAAATTACATACCAAATGGTAGTATATCATTATAAATTTCAAACTTTTCTTCCATTTGAAAACCTCAGCTAAAATTTTAACAGCATATTGGTGCTTCTTTAACAATTCACACCTCTCTGCGTCTTATCTTTATACTAACTAAATTTCAAATATTAGAATTATGAAAAAATTGATCATAGGTGGTTTAAGTGCAATGTTTTTCTTCGTTGCAAGCCCTATTAACGCACAGGATGACGATAAGGTAAACTACTCAAAGGAAGAACTTAAATTTTCCAAAGTAGATGCCAGTCCAATGGATCTTGCGCTTTACAGAGACCAGGATGACGCCGCAGTGGCGAGGGTAATTTATAGCCGACCACAAAAAAGAAATCGTGAGATCTTCGGTAANCTGGTGCCTTATGGTGAGGTATGGAGAACCGGCGCAAATGAAGCAACTGAAGTTACTTTATATAAGGACATGAAAGTTGCAGACGCTACGGTAAAAGCTGGGAATTACACCTTATACACGATCCCAGGCGAAAAGGAATGGACTGTTATTCTTAACAGCAAAACCAATACATGGGGTTCTTATGAATACACAGATAAGGAAGATAAGGTAAGAATTAATGTGCCGGTAAGAAAGGCTCCTAATACCATCGAATCTCTATCTATGGCTTTCCAGGAAGCTAAGAACGGTGCAGACCTTCTAATTGGATGGGATAACAGCTATGTAAAAGTTCCATTCAAGAATGCTAACTAAAATTTAGTACAGCAACTTATAATTTAAAAACGCCCTATAGGGCGTTTTTTTTATGGTATGTTCAAATATTTATGGGTTTGTAGCGATACTTTCCACCGCGGATTTTCCATTACATAATCAACGATCATCGGGATCACTTTATCACGGTTACTCCATTCTGGTTGTAAGTATAAGATACAGTTCTCACTGACTTTCGCTGCCTGCTCTTCAGCAAACTTCAGGTCATGTCTATTAAAAACAATAACCTTTAACTCATTGGCCAGAGGATAGATCTCCTCGGTTGGCAATTTAATTTTCTTTGGAGAAAGACATATCCAGTCCCAGGTACCCGTAAGTTTATAAGCTCCTGAAGTCTCAATATGAATATCACAACCTTGGTTTTTAAGATTTTGAGTTAGAGCTGTCATATCCCAGGTTAATGGTTCACCTCCCGTGATCACAATAGTTTTACTATGACGGGTAGCATTCTCGACGATTTCCCCAATATGCGTAGGCGGGTGCGTACTGGCATCCCAGCTTTCCTTCACATCGCACCAGTGACAACCTACATCACAACCACCAATCCTAATAAAATATGCAGCCGTTCCTTTGTGGAATCCCTCACCCTGGATCGTATAAAATTCTTCCATGAGTGGAAGCATTATTCCTTTATCAACCAGGCTCTTTGTCTCTTCTGAAATCATAGCCGGCAAAGATAATCATTATACTTCAGGATAAATAACCTTTGTTTTTTGAGTTTGCGATCCATCGGTTTAATTCTAAGTACCAGAAAGTATATATTTAAATCAAAATTTTTAATATGCGTCTGAAGGTCTTCTTAGCAGTTTTATCCATTCTCGGCCTGAGTTCATGTACTTCAGCTTTATTGCGGAAAACAACTGAGTTTGAAAAGATTCACCATGGATTTACCGGGATCATACTTTTAGATGTCGAATCAGGGAAGAATATTTATCAGTATAATGCCCACAAATCTTTTACTCCAGCTTCCAATACCAAAATATTGAGCCTCTATTCCGCTATAAAATCTCTCGAGGACAGCATCTTTACATTTAGATACCGGAAAACTGAAGATTCTCTCATTTTTTCAGCTACCGGNGATCCCNGATTACTGGATCCAGAAGTGTCTTCCAATATAACTTTGCAATTTCTACGGAATTCTAAAGATTCTATCTATTATCAAAAAGCCAACTGGAAGCAGGAGGTTTATGGTGCCGGATGGAGCTGGGATGATTTTGAATACGCGTTCTCACCACAAATATCTGCAATGCCGATTTATGGGAATACAGTAAGTTTTACGATGGTGAATAAAGATCTAAAAGTATCTCCGGGAATTTTNACCAATTACACCCAAACTATTAATTCTGAAACACTGGAAAAGCTTAAGGGTACGAATCAATTCAGGGTTCCAAAGAAACTTCAGAAGAACGATACGCTAAGAATTCCTTTTGAAACTTCAGAAGACTTAAGCATCAAGATCATTGAACAAGAAATTGGGCGAACTATAAAAATCATTCCACCAGGACCAAAAGCCAGTCATTTTATCAGATCCACAGCCTCCGATAGTCTTTTCAAACAAATGATGCATACCAGCGATAATCTAATTGCGGAACAATTACTTATCATGATTTCAGAAAAAATATCGGATACCATGAGTACAGAGATCGCTATAGACTATGCTAAAAATAATTTTTTCAAAGGACTGCCTGATGAATTTCAATGGGCAGATGGCTCTGGATTATCAAGATATAATATGAACACTCCTGCTAACTTGGCGACCATTCTGAAATATTTATTAGGTGAAAAAGGTGAGGACTGGGTTTCGACCATTTTCCCCNCGGCTGGNAAGCATGGAACTCTTACAAACTTACTAACGGACGAAGAAGCATTTGTATTCGCGAAATCAGGAAGTTTAAAAAATAACTATAGTCTTAGCGGCTACCTGAGAACGAATAGCGACCGACTTCTAATTTTCAGTATTATGAATTCCAATCATATGAATTCTCCTGAAGAAATAAAAGCTGAAGTTTCAAAGCTTCTTATTCANATTAGAAACAACTATTGAATTTTAGAAGTTCCAAATATTCCCTATTTTCGAGACAGTATATATACCTATGAAAAGACGCAATTTCGTTTACGGCCTGGGACTTGCCGGTTTAAGTATTCCACTACAATCACTTTCAGCAACTGCAGAGCAGCAAATTTCAACTAATAAGAAACTTCTACCGAAAAGACTTTCTGAAGGAGATACTATTGGAATAACAAGTCCTGCAGGAGCAATCTTTCACAGTGAACCTTATGAGATCGCCCGGGAAAACCTGGAAGCGATGGGACTAAANGTGAAGATTTGGAGAATTTGCNAAAAGCAGNTANGGTCACCTNGCTGGCACCGATGAAGAACGCGCTTCAGAATTGAATCAAATGTTTGGTGACCCTGAAATTGATGCGATCATTTCACTTCGCGGTGGTTCGGGAGCTGCAAGAATCATAGATAAACTTGATTATGAACTCATTCGTAAGAATCCGAAGATTTTCATAGGCTACAGTGATATTACAGCATTGCATCTTGCGATCTACGAAAAAACGGGTCTAGTGACTTTTCATGGACCCATGGCAAGCTCTTCATGGAATACATTTAACTACGATATTTTTCGCCAGTTGCTATTCGAAGGAAAAAAGATCGAATATACCAATCCTGAAAACCTCAATTTTCTGGAAGTCCAAACCAACAATAGAATAAGAACTATCAATAATGGTAACGCCCAAGGAGAATTACTAGGTGGAAATCTCTCTGTGCTTACTTCGATCATGGGAACACCTTATTTTCCTACTGACTGGTCGAATAAGATCCTGTATCTTGAAGATATAGGAGAAAAGATTTATGCCGTAGACCGGATGATGTCCCAACTTAAACTTGGTGGTATACTGGATAAGATCTCCGGATTTGTCTTCGGAAAATGTACAGGCTGTGATCCTGGTGGAAGTGGCTATGGCTCACTTACCATGGAGGAAGTTGTAGACCACTATATAAAACCTTTAAAGATCCCGGCATTCTCAGGTGCAATGATTGGTCATATAGACGATAACAGCACCATCCCTAACGGAATTGAAGCTGAAATAAACAGCAACACCGGTACTATCAAATTATTAAAACCTGCAGTTAAATGAACACATCAAAAAAGTTTGTAGATCACATATCTTCGGAATATAACACTAAAGGTGATTATATCTATCTGGGCGCAGGAATGCTTGACGAACAAGTTTTTGCCGATGCTCCAGTTAAGATTCCGTTGAAAACAATGAACCGACACGGACTAATTGCAGGTGCTACAGGAACCGGAAAATCAAAAACCCTGCANATCCTTGCTGAAAACCTATCTCAGAAAGGAGTGCCGGTTTTACTGATGGACGTAAAGGGAGATCTGAGTGGAATCGCGAAAGCTTCAGAAGGTGCCACTTTTATAGATGAACGTCATGAAAAACTTGGGTTTCCATTCACTCCAGATGCTGCACCGGTAGAAATGCTAAGTCTCTCAGAACAGGATGGAGTGAGACTTAGAGCTACAGTAAGTGAATTTGGCCCAGTGCTTTTATCCAGAATACTGGATTTAAATGATACCCAATCCGTGATCATGTCGATCATATTCAAATATTGTGATGATAATCAATTGCCACTTCTGGACCTTAAGGATCTTAAAAAGATGCTTCAGTATACCACAGAGGAAGGTAAGGAAGAGATTAGCAAGGAATATGGTAGAATTTCAAGCGCTTCCACAGGTGCTATTCTTCGGAAGATCATTGCACTGGAACAACAAGGCGCAGAGCAGTTCTTTGGCGAAAAATCTTTTGAGGTAAACGATCTCCTAAGAAAAACATCAGACGGAAAGGGATACGTTAATATATTGAGACTTACTGATATTCAGGACAGGCCAAAGTTATTCTCAACATTCATGCTTTCATTACTTGCTGAAATTTATTCAACCTTTCCAGAGAAAGGCGATATGGATAAACCGGAACTTGTCTTATTTATAGATGAAGCACATCTTATTTTCGATGAAGCTTCAGATGCATTGCTTGATCAAATTGAAAGTATTGTAAAACTGATACGTTCCAAGGGCGTAGGACTTTACTTCGTTACTCAGAATCCAGCCGATGTTCCTGAAGAAGTTCTGGGACAGTTGGGACTTAAAATTCAGCATGCTTTAAGGGCTTTCACAGCTAAAGACCGAAAGGCGATTAAACTTGCTGCTGAAAATTATCCGATTTCAGAATTTTACGATACCAAAAATATGCTAACCTCGTTAGGTATTGGAGAAGCCATGGTTTCAGCATTAGACGAAAAAGGAAGACCTTCTCCTCTGGTAGCGACCATGTTGCGCGCACCAATGAGTAGAATGGACATATTAAGTGATTCAGAATTAAGACAAATCAACAAAAATTCTGAACTTGCNCGNAAATATAACGAGNAAATTGACCGCGAAAGTGCTTACGAGATACTGAATAAAAAGATCGAAGAAGCAGATCGTGAAGAGGCTAAACAACAGGCTAAAGAACAGCGAGAAAAAGTAACAAAAACCAGTAGCCGTCGTAAAAGTGGACGTTCCCGTGAAGGTGCGATCATCAAAGTGCTAACCAGCGCAACTTTTATACGCGGCGTAATGGGAATATTGAATAAATTTTTAAAATAAAGGAAACCGAAATCTATGTATAAAAAAGCTCTAATCTTTCTAGGCCTTTGCGCCGCGATGGTATCATGCTCGAGTGATGAAGAAAATCCATTTCTAATAACTCCAACGCAAGTGGGACCTTTGAAAAAGGAGGTTAAGATCAACCAGTTAGATAGTATTTTTCAAAATGACAGTATCGTAAGACAAACGAGCGGTCCTGATGACTTTCGTTCTACAGACGAGATCAAGATTTTCGGTGAGGATGGCGCAGCATTAATGAGTCTGGAACCCTTGCAGGAATTCGACTCTACCAGTACCATTGGATATATTCGCATACTTGATGCCCGTTACGAAACTAAGAACGGACTTAATGTGAATAGCACCTTCAAGGATATCATGGAGAACTATACGATCTCAAGGATCGAGAATACGATAAATTCTGCCGTAGTATTTCTGGATGAGATCAATGCTTACATTACAATAGACAAAACACAGTTACCTTCCAATCTTCGTTATGATACTGATAGTAAGATCATGGCTTCGCAAATTCCAGATGATGCAAAGATCAAATACTTTATGATCTACTGGAACTAGAATGAGAATGTACCTGCCTATTCTTATTTTGATATTGGTTGCATCCTGCAAATCCAGGCAGGACCTGTTGGCTACTAGTTTACTTTCAAAAAATGGGAATTACCAGGCAGTGATCGAAATACCGGCAGGCACTAATGCCAAAGTAGAATACGATAAGGACTTAAGACTTTTTAGTACTTCCCTTCGTAATGGTAAGGAAAGGATCATAGATTTCCTGGCTTACCCTGCGAACTATGGGTTTATACCTTCCACTTATTCAGATTCAGCGAATGGAGGTGATGGCGATGCCTTGGACATCATGATACTTAGTAGCACACTGAAATCTGGGGATATCGTGGAATTCATTCCAATTGGCATCATTAAAATGATAGATGCCGGTGAGGAAGACTTTAAAATTATTGGCGTCCCAGCCAGAAGAGAATTAAGAACAATACAGGCTGAAAATTACCAGCAACTATCCGAGAATTACCCGGGAGCACTTAATATTCTGGAGACCTGGTTTTCAAATTATGACCTGGAAGACAATACGGTAATTCAAGGTTGGGGTGATGAAAAAGATGCAATCCAAGAAATAGAAAGGCTTCGGCTAAAATTGTAAAGTTTGTTAATATTGATTTGTGAATATATTAAATAGATACTTTTAATTCTGATAACCAATATTTTGAAATCTTATGATTAAAGTTTTAGCAATGATTATGACCATTGGTGGTGCGATAGCACTGGTAATGGGAGTTTTAGGAATCTTTGGCAGTATAGCACTTATGTTAAGCCCCTGGGCACTTACCATCCTGGGATTTGTATTCTTCGTAGCAGGAATCTCCATGCTTAAATATCGAAGAGATACAGATGAAGTTCCCGTACGTAAGTAATTAGTTCGCAAAATCTGAACATAAAAAAAAGCTGCCCTTAGGCAGCTTTTTTGTTTAACCATATTAACTCTTAGTCAACATTGTCGTGTAGGAAAGAGTTGTTCTTTCTAAAATGTAATTCGTTATTATCATCCTGCTCGATACTGGTTCTTGAAAGTTTACTTTCACCAGGCTTTGAATTATTCAACTCAATTCCTGCTCTTTTATAAGCTGGCTGCTTTTCAATCTCATCGATCTGAGCTGAACCAGTTCTAAACTTATAATTGAATTCCTTCATCTTCGCTTTACGCTCTGCCGTACGTTGACGCACAACTTCAGAAGAAATTGGATTGTCGAATGGATCATGCTCATCGTTGTCATTCTCTCTTGAAGGAGCCGGAGCTACAGTCTTTTTTTCAAAAGCGACTGTTTCGTCCTTCTCTTCCTCCTTTTCCGGAGCCTTGGAACTTTCAAGTTTCTGCTCGATCTCCATATAATCATCAAGACTATATCGCTTTACTCCCTTGGCAGAATTTTCGGTTACGGGAACGATCTCTACATGTTCGTTCACATGAATATTTCTTGTAGACTCTTCCTCTTCATCATTTAAAGAATGCCGCTTTACCTCTTCTTTCTTTTCTGAAACCTGCTTCTTCTCTTCCTTCTGATTCATTGGGATATCGAAAGTAAACATAAACTGTTCTTCGCTTTCAGATTTACCTTCTTCAGATTCCTTGAAATTTTCAGTATCCAGTGTTTCTGAAGTATCATTGATGATAAACTCTTCAGGATTCACTTCCTCGTAGACAACATCAAGCTTTCTTGCGAAATCTGGTGTTTTGTAAATATCTTCTACCTTTTTCTGAATTTTACCAACCTCGTCTACTTCCTCTACATTTTCGTCCAGAGTGTGAACGATCTTTTCTTCCTTTTTCGGTGCCTCAAATTCTATCTGAGCATCTTCAATGTCATCATTCCTGTCCTGAGATACTTCAGAAACAGAACCAGTTCTTTTAGCGATCAATTCCTGCTCAGCTCTTTGCTCGTCTTCCAGGGTATGAATGATCTTTTTAGTTTCAGTATTAGTGATCTCATTTTGCTGTTCTACATCGAACCCAGTAGCGATAATAGTCACGGCGATAGAGTCTTCAAGGGATTCGTCCTCACCAACACCCATAATGATGTTAGCGCTATGCCCAGCTTCAAGCTGAATATGGTCATTGATCTCTCCAATTTCATCGATAGTGATCTCCTCGTTACCAGATACAATAAGCAGTAAAACATTTTTGGCTCCGGTGATCTTATTATCGTTCAATAATGGCGAATCAAGTGCTTTCATGATCGCATCTGTAGCTCTACTGGCACCTGAAGCCTGGGCAGAACCCATGATCGCAGTTCCAGAATTACTCAATACAGTCTTCGCATCGCGAAGGTCAATATTCTGAGTATAATGGTGCGTTATAACTTCTGCAATTCCTCTGGATGCAGTTGCCAACACTTCATCAGCTTTCGAGAATCCGGCTTTAAAACCAAGATTTCCATAAACCTCACGAAGTTTGTTATTATTGATCACAATTAGTGAATCTACATGCTTACGCAATCTTTCAACTCCTAATTGTGCCTGTTCGTTTCTNTTTCTTCCNTCGAACTGAAATGGAATGGTCACGATACCAACCGTTAAAATATCCAGTTCTTTTGCCTGTTTTGCTATTATTGGAGCAGCACCAGTCCCGGTACCACCACCCATACCTGCCGTGATAAAGATCATCTTGGTATTGGTATCCAACATTTGCTTGATTTCCTCAAAGCTTTCTACTGCCGCTTTCTCACCGATCTCAGGGTTCGCACCTGCTCCAAGTCCTTCAGTTAAAGTTACCCCTAACTGGATCTTGTTTGGAACCGAACTGTTCTCCAAAGCCTGGGAGTCGGTATTACAAACAACAAAATCAACCCCTTTAATTCCTGCCTGGAACATATGGTTAATGGCGTTGCTTCCTCCACCTCCAACTCCAATCACTTTGATGACGTTCGATTGGTTCTTTGGTAAATCGAATGAGATGTCTCCAAATTCTGTACTGCTCATAAACTCTGTTTTACTGGTTGTATTGTATCTATTTTATTCTGCATTGTCTAAGAAATCCTTGAATTTCTCTGCCCATTTATCAAAGATGCTTTTTCGTGCAACCTTATTGGAAGAGGGCTCTTCCCTGTAAGTATCATGTTCATCATCATCCTGGTCATGATTTTGCTCTTCAACCTCATCTTCTACCATTTGGTTTTTAGAGAGCACAACTTCCTCCTGATACTTGTTATTCCCTTTTTCAAGGCTATTCATTACCAATCCAACTGCCGTAGCATATACCGGACTNGTGGTTTCTGAATCATTATTCCCGGCCAGATGTTCGTTAGGATATCCTATTCTGGTATCCATTCCCGTNATATATTCTACCAGTTGCTTGAGATGCTTCAACTGAGCACCACCTCCGGTAAGAACAATTCCAGCNATCAATTTTTTCTTTTGCTCATCATGACCGTAATTCTTGATCTCCAGGTAAACCTGGTCAATGATCTCTACTACTCGTGCATGGATGATCTTGGAGAGATTCTTCAAAGTGATCTCCTTCGGCTCTCTTCCACGTAAACCTGGGATAGAAACGATCTCATTATCCTTNTTTTCACCCGGCCATGCAGATCCAAATTTGATCTTTAGTAATTCTGCCTGCTTTTCAATAATTGAACATCCTTCCTTAATATCTTCAGTAATCACATTTCCACCGAAAGGAATTACCGCGGTATGCCTGATGATTCCATCTTTAAAAATTGCAAGGTCTGTTGTACCACCACCTATATCGATAAGTGCCACACCTGCCTCTTTTTCCTCCTGGCTAAGCACTGCATTAGCTGAAGCCAGAGGTTCCAGGGTAACTGCTGAAAGTTCCAAACCGGCGCTTTTCACGCATCGACCAATATTTCTTATGGAAGAAACCTGTCCCACAACTACATGAAAGTTGGCTTCCAGTCTTCCACCGTACATCCCGATAGGTTCTTTGATCTCCGCCTGCCCGTCTACTTTAAATTCCTGCGGAAGGACATGAATGATCTCTTCTCCCGGTAACATAACCAGTTTATGAACCTGGTTGCACAACGTATGAATGTCTTCAGAATCTATAACCTCATCAGGATTCTGCCTGGTAATATAATCACTATGCTGAAGGCTTCGAATATGCTGTCCTGCAATTCCAACTACCACTTCACTGATCTTTAAACCGCTATCGGCTTCTGCTTCCTGTATTGCCTGCTGGATAGACTGGATCGTCTGGGTGATATTATTCACCACTCCGCGATGTACGCCCAGGGATTTTGATTTTCCTATGCCTACGATCTCTACTTTTCCATACTCATTCTTGCGGCCGATCATAGCCACAATCTTGGTAGTTCCAATATCTAATCCTACTGCAATATCGTTCTGTTCCATAAACTATTTTTTCGTGCACACAACCTGATCTCCAAATTGTAGGTTCACTTTTTTGTAGGTATTTAATTTCTTATCCTTCGTAGCCTTTTTGTAAAAGGCCTTAAAATTGTTAAACTTGAGATCTATCTTTGTAGTATCTCCAAAATAAACTTGAAAATCATTCTCTCTAAGTTCTAAAGCATAGGCTTCAGCATTTAAACGAGTAATGCCCGTTATATGTTTCCTTAGAAAATCATCATTCTGAATATAACTTACGATCCCGTAAACTTCAGCTACAGTACTTCCATCGAAACCGAACATTAACGGCACTCTAGCCGAGTAATATTCTGATAATGGCATAATATCTCCATTTCTATCCAGGTAAAACGAAGAATTTCCAGCTACCCTGCCTATTGGCTTTCGCTGACTCACGGTCGCTTTCAGTTTTCCGTCGAGTGTTAGAAATACTTCTGCATTTTCAATCATGTCATGATCGTTCAGCATAGCTTCCACTCTATTCAAATCTAAAGTTTCTTTATCTATGCTCGAGACACTGTCATTAGATTGTATTAACAATTTATTAACCACTTCCTCAGTTACATAGAGGTTTTCTGTCTCCGTAAAACTAACCTTGATATCGGTTAGTTTTCTGTTCTTATGGCGATGTTCTGCAAAACCATAAAGCCCTCCTACTAGCAGGATTAAAATTAGAGGCTGTATAAACTTTAGACTACGCTTCATTCTGCAATGAATTTTGAACAGATTCAACTTCATCTCCAATATCGCCAGCGCCCATCATTACTACAACATCTGCATATTCAGACTTTATAGAATCAATAAGATCAAGTTTGCTAACAAGTCTCTTGTAATCATTTTCTATTTGTTCCAGTAACCAGGCTGAAGTGATGCCTTCGATTGGGGTTTCTCGCGCAGGATAAATATCCATGAGAAAGACCTTGTCAAATTCTGAAAGGCTGGAGGCAAAATCTTCAGCGAAGTCACGGGTACGGCTAAACAAGTGGGGTTGAAAAACCGCAAGAACAATTTTATCGGGGTACATTGCACGAACCGCCTGATGTACTGCAGAAATCTCTGTAGGATGATGAGCATAGTCATCAATAAGCACCAGTTTATCGGTTTTAATCTTATAATTGAATCTACGTCTTACACCTTTAAAGGAATATAAAGCCCTGGCCAGATCGATGGTTGGGGATCCGTATTCGATCGCCATCGCCAGGGCTGTTATAGCATTCAGCAAATTATGATTGCCGGGTAGATTAAATTTTAAATTTTCTATTGTTTGAGATGGAGTCTTTAGATCAAAGACATAAGTACCGTTCTCAATCTTTACGTTCTTAGCCGAATAATCACTCGCATCATTTATGCCAAGTGTCGTTCCGCTTAGAGATAATTTGTTATTTACGAATAAAGTGCCGTTTTCAGGTATTTTTGCTGCAAACTCATTAAACGATTTCTCCAGTTCTTCCTTACTTCCGTAGATGTCAAGATGATCTGCATCCATAGAGGTGATCGCAGCGATGTTAGGAGAAAGTCGAAGGAATGAGCGGTCAAACTCATCTGCTTCTACAACTACGACCTCATCGCCCTGCATGATCAGGTTGGACTGAATATCTTCACTAATTCCGCCCAGGAATGCAGTTACTTTCGCGCCAGTTTCTTTAAGCAAATGACCTAAAATAGCTGTTGTGGTAGTCTTTCCATGGGTACCGGCCACAGCCAGGCAGTATTTATTAGCAGTAACCATTCCCAGCAATTCAGATCTTTTCACGACCTGAAATCCTTCCTGTTGAAAATAACCAAACTGTTTATGATCCTTTGGAACGGCAGGAGTATACACCACGAGACTATTTTCCACATCCTTTAAAATATTCTGTGGAATAGCCTCAACCTCATCTGCATAACTAATAAAGATCCCTTCCTGCTCCAGTTCTGCTGTAAGTTTAGAAGGTGTACGATCGTAACCACAAACCTTAGCGCCCTTCGCCTGAAAGTATCTGGCGAGCGCACTCATCCCAATTCCACCGATACCGATGAAATAAAAATGTTCTATGTGATCAGGATTCTTCATTAGTTTCTTTCTACAAGCTTTTCTACTTCGTTTACTATATCTGATGTTGCATTAGGAAGCGCCAGTTGCTTTATATTTCTTGAAAATCTTTCCAGTCTTCTTTCATCTTTTAGAAAGCTGAAAAAGCATGGATCAAATTTTTCTGTAAGTTCATCTTCAGTAATCATCAATGCCGCATCATGATCTGTTACCGCCATGGCATTTTTTGCCTGATGATTTTCAGCAACATTAGGGGATGGGATAAACAACACCGGTTTCCCCACTATGCATAATTCTGAAACGCTTCCAGCTCCAGCTCTTGAAATGATCACATCTGCAGCGGCATACGCCAGGTCCATACGATTGATATATTCTTTCGCCACCACCTTANCTGAAGCGTACTTCTTATAATCTGAATAATATAGTTTCCCAATTTGCCAGATCAATTGCACATTTTCCTGTTCGAATCTTTTCAAATAGGTTTCAATAAGTTTATTGATTCTTCTTGCTCCCAGGCTTCCGCCTAAAATTAAAACCGTTTTCTTTCCAGGCTTCAGTTTAAAGTATTCCTGCGCTTCCTGCCTTAGTGTATTCACCTTTAGCAAATCCTGTCTTACAGGGTTCCCCGTGATGACAGTTTTTTCCGCAGGGAAAAAATCTTTTACCTTCTCATAGGCTGCACAGATAACACTTGCATTCTTGGCTAGTATTTTATTGGTGATACCTGGAAGACTATTCTGTTCCTGTACCAGCGTAGGTATATTCCTGGAGATCGCTACACGCAGTAATGGTCCGCTGGCAAATCCGCCAGTTCCAATGACAACATCTGGCTTAAATCTCTTTACGATCTTTCTCGATTTTGAGATACTGCTAATTAACTTAAAAGGAAAAGATAAGTTTCTTAAACTTAAGGAACGATCGATCCCAGTGATCCACAGACCTTCGATCNTATAACCAGCCTGCGGGACTTTTTCCATTTCCATTCGGTCCTTCGCACCTACGAACAATATTTCAGCTTCAGGATGACGACTTTTGATCTCATCTGCAATAGCNATCGCAGGATAGATATGTCCACCTGTTCCGCCACCTGATAATATAACTCGCATGTTCTTCTTCATATCGCTTCGCTCAAAATATCCAGAGGATTCTCTTCCTCACCATTAAGGCTTTCATTTTCGAATTCTTTAATTTCTTCTCTTCTAGCACTTACACTCAGTATAATTCCAAGTGCGATGCATGTCATCCAGATAGAAGTTCCCCCACTACTCACCAGAGGCAAGGTTTGTCCCGTAACCGGAAATAATTCCACCGCAACACCCATATTAATAAGCGCCTGGAAAACTATAGGTAACCCTACGCCCATTACCACCAGTTTACCAAATATGCTGCTTGCTTTTGTAGCAACAATGACAATCCTGAATAACAGAAGCAAGTAAGCCANCATAACTCCAAAAGCCCCNATTAATCCCATTTCCTCCACGATAATCGCGTAAATGAAATCTGAAGAAGATTGGGGTAAAAAATTTCTTTGCACACTTTTACCAATTCCAGTTCCTGTAATACCACCCTGAGCGATCGCAATTTTAGCTTTCTCTACCTGATATTGTTCATCTGCTTCCTCTCCATCGAAAAAGGTTTCAATTCGGCTGGACCAGGTATCGACCCTGTTGGGTAACAAACCTGGAAAAGCTTTAGCTGTAAGCACGAAAATACCCAGCGTTACTATACCNACACCAACAATTGCTGATAGGTATTTAATAGGGTAACCTCCTAAGAACATCAGTATCAGCGTCATGACAAAAATGATNGCTGTTGTGGAGAAATTGGCCGGCAAAATTAGCACTAATACTGCGAATACAGGCGCCCATAGCGGAATTATTGTCTCCTTAAATGTTACTTTTTTCTCGGTGATCTTGGAGAGATATCTGGCAACATAAACCATCAAAACGACAGAAGCCANAGTTGAAGACTGGAAGGATACATTTAATACCGGGATACGTATCCACCTACTGGCATAGGCACCGTCAATAGTAGTTCCCTGAGCAATGGTGAAAATCAACAAAACAATTACTATAGGAAGTAGCAAAATACTTATTCCACGAAAGTAATGATAAGGTATTTTATGCACCGCGAATAATAGGCAAAAACCAAGTAGCAAATGAAAAAAGTGCATGATAAGAAATCCGGTAGTACTACCATCTCCATGGAGATAGGCCAGGTTACTACTGGCACTGTACACCGGTAAAAAGGAAAAGATCGCNAGCAAAGCTGCTACCGCCCAGATCACTTTATCACCTTTTAAATTTGCAAATACGTTGCTCATTATACGTTATTAAATACTTTTATTAATGCTTATAGATTACGCACGGCATTCTTAAACTGTCTACCTCTATCCTCATAATTTTCGAATAGATCGAAACTTGCACATGCCGGAGACAACAATACATTATCACCTTTATCTGCNANNCTGTANGCCATNTTAACNGCCTCATCCATNGATCCGGTTTCTACCAGGTTCTCCACGATGTTTCCAAAAGCTCTTTTGATTTTNTCATTGTCAACTCCTAAACAGATGATNGCCTTCACTTTNTCNTTCACTAACGGAAGTAGGTCATCGTAAACATTGCCTTTATCCACNCCNCCAAGGATCCATACCGTTTCAGATTCCATACTTTCCAATGCATAATANGTTGCATTTACATTGGTCGCTTTGGAATCATTGATATACATCACATTGTTGATCTTTAGCACCTTTTCAAGACGATGTTCCACACCCTGAAAATTAGCCATGCTTTCTCTAATAGTCTGCTTTCTAATTCTTAGCAATTGAGAAACGGTAGCCGCAGCCATTGCATTCTTGGTGTTGTGTTTGCCCTGTAGGGATATATCTGATGTTGACATAGTAAACTCGGTATTATTTATTTTTATAACAATGTTTGTATCTTCTAAGTAAGCGCCGTTTTCAAGTTTCTTTTCCATTGAAAATGGCAGCTTTTGTGCTTTCACAGGATTTTTCTCAAGCCATTCTGTGATCACTGGATCATCTGCATCGTAGATGAAATAATCTTCGGCTGTTTGATTCTTTGTAATTCTGAATTTTGATTCTATATAATTTTCAAATTTGTAATCATAGCGATCTAAATGATCTGGCGTAATGTTGGTTAAAATGGCNATATGCGGTTTGAAATCTTNGATTCCATCCAGCTGAAAACTGGATAATTCAAGAACGAACCAATCATGCTNNTCTTCAGCAACCATTTTCGCATAGCTGTTTCCNATATTTCCACCCATTCCTGAATTTACNTCGCCACTCTTCAGTAAATGNTGNATCAGGTTGGTCACTGTTGTTTTACCGTTGCTTCCTGTAATCCCGATCACGGGAGTTTCAGAAAANCAGGAAGCGAATTCAATTTCTGATATAACAGGAATATCATTCTNCCGNAGTTTTACAACAAGTGCAGCAGTATCAGGAATACCAGGGCTTTTCATCACCACATTCGCATTCAGAATCTTTTCTTCTGAATGTTTCTCATCTTCCCAATNAATCTCCAGTTTTGTAAGAACATCCCGGTACTTATCCTTGATCCTTCCTTGATCTGAAAGAAAAACCTCGTAGCCCTTCTCTTTACCAAGAATTGCCGTACCAACTCCACTTTCTCCACCTCCAAGTATGACCAGTCTTTCCATCCTAGCGTACTTTTAAGGTGACAATTGTAAGTATCGCCAGGAAAATTCCAATAATCCAGAATCTTACTACGATCTTNCTTTCATGTCTNCCTTTTTTCTGATAATGATGATGAAGAGGCGACATCAAAAATATCCTTCTTCCCTCACCATATTTTCTCTTAGTCCATTTGAACCAGCCTACCTGCAGTACCACAGAAAGATTTTCCACAAGGAAAATTCCACATAGTAATGGTATTAGCAATTCCTTTCTGGTGGCGATCGCAAGCACAGCGATAATTCCCCCAATGGTCAAACTNCCAGTATCTCCCATAAAAACCTGGGCTGGATATGTGTTATACCAAAGGAAACCGACTAAAGCACCGGCAAAAGCCGTTATNAAAATNGTCATCTCNCCAGATCGTGGGATGTACATTATATTCAGGTAATCTGAAAATATGATGTTACCCGAAACCCAGGCAAAGATCCCTAGTGTTAGCACAATTATAGCTGATGATCCAGCGGCGAGTCCNTCGATACCATCAGTAAGATTCGCTCCATTAGAAACCGCAGTTACGATGAAGATCACGATAGGAATAAATATCAGCCACGCATAGTTTACGAGGTCTGCATCTATCCAGCTTATTAAACTGGAGTATTCAAATTCGTTGTCCTTAACAAANGGAATNGTNGTACTGGTATCCTTTACTTCCGGCCCCATATCCACAACCTCAGCTCTGGCAATCACATTTTCAGTAGGATTAGTTTCGGTCATTACTTCCTTTGTAGTTATCTGTGGATGAAAATACATGGTACATCCTACNATAAGACCAAGTCCAATTTGGCCTATCACTTTAAAAATGCCCTTTAATCCTTCTTTATCTTTCTTAAATGTCTTGATATAATCATCCAGGAAACCAATCGCACCCATCCATAGGGTGGTAATGATCAACAGGATGACATAAATATTTTCCAGCTTGGCGAACAATAAAACAGGGATTAGCGTCGCAACTATAATGATCACACCCCCCATGGTTGGTGTACCTGCCTTTTCNGTCTGACCTTTTAACCCAAGATCTCTAACGCTTTCACCTATTTGTTTAGCTCTCANGTAATTGATAATATGTTTACCATAGATCGTAGAAATTCCCAGTGACAATATGATCGCCATTGCAGACCTGAATGACAGGAACTCAAATAACTGGGCTCCCGGCAGCTGATATCTATCTTCTAAAAATTTAAACAGGTAATACAGCATTATTTATCCAGAGTTTTTAGAAATTCCTTTACAATTTTGAGGTCATCAAAATCAAATCGTTCTCCGTTTACCTCCTGGTAGGTCTCATGACCTTTCCCGGCAATTAATATAATATCGTTGTTTGTAGCCATTTGGCAGGCAGTTCTAATTGCCTGTTTTCGGTTGGTTACACTCATTATCTTTTTGAAGTTCTGTGGCTCTACTCCTGCTTCCACATCCTCGATGATCTTATCTGGATCTTCGGTTCTTGGATTATCGCTGGTAAAGATTACTTTGGTACTTAAAGCAGACGCAATATGTCCCATTTTTGGTCTCTTNGTANTGTCTCTATCACCACCACAGCCTACCACCGTGATCAAATTNTCATTTTTTGTACGAATACTGTTGATGGTCTCCAATACATTCTTCAATGCATCGGGGGTATGTGCGTAGTCAACAATTGCTGTTACCTTCTCTTTTTCTGAAATTATATACTGAAACCTTCCACTAACCGAATTCAGCTCACTTATAATCCGAAGTGTTTCCAGGGTTTTTAAGCCTAATAATTCCGCAGTTGCNTAAATAGCAAGAACATTATAGGCGTTAAAACTTCCNATGAGTCTTGACCATAATTCCTGATCTCTTACTTTCAGAAGCANTCCTGTAAAATTATTCTCAAGGATCTGAGCCTGGTAATCTGCATAGGACTTTAAAGCGTANCTGTATTTCTTCGCTTTTGTNTTCTGAAGCATTANATCACCATTCTTATCATCGATNTTGGTAAGTGCAAAAGCTGAAGCNGGNAATTCATCAAAAAACCTCTTTTTCACNTCNCGGTATTCNGCAAAGTCTTTGTGATAGTCAAGATGATCATGCGAGAGATTCGTGAAAATTCCGCCTTTAAATTTAAGAGCAGTCGTACGATGCTGATCAATTCCATGTGAACTCACTTCCATAAAGCAAAATTCTACACCGGCATCGTTCATATCGCTTAGGTGAGAATTGATACTTATGGAATCTGGAGTCGTTCGAATGGCAGTACGTTCTTCATCTCCAACCATGATCTTCACGGTAGAAAGTAATCCGCATTTAAATCCAGCCTTGGTAAACAGGTCATATAGCAAAGTCGCAATGGTTGTTTTCCCATTGGTACCCGTAACTCCAACTAATTTTAAATTTTCGGAAGGATTCTCGTAATAATTAGCTGAAATATACGCCAGCGCTNTCTTGGAGTCTGCTACTTCAATATAAGTAACGCCATTTACTTTTTCCTTCGGAAGCTCCTCACATACAATAGCAAGTGCACCCTGATTTTCAGCATTTTTGATAAAGTCATGACCATCACTTAAGCTTCCTCGAATCGCGATGAAAACATCATTTAGAGAAACTTTTCTGGAATCAAAATGAATATCACGAATGGTCACCCCGGTATCTCCGGAAACCGACTTAATATTCACCTTATAGAGTATGTCTTTTAAAACCTGCATTAACTCAATTCAAGATTTACGATGGCGTTATTATCTATTTTTTTTCCTGCTGAAACAGACTGTCTTTTCACTACACCCTTTCCATTTAATCGAACCTGTATTCCAAGATTCTCCAGGATGGAGATCGCATCCATTGCCGGCATTCCGGTAACATCTGGCATCAGCATTTTTTCATCCTGTATGCTTGCGTAGTAAGTGTCAAAGTCCGCTTGAATATCCTCGTCTTCAAAATCAAGATTTTCGAGCTCATCCATCACTGGTGTATCGGTATAAATTTTCCTGGCGATATCTTTAAAAACCGGTGCCGCTACGATATTTCCGTAATATCCTTTTCTTCTGTTTGGCTTATGAATCACTACGATACANGAGTATTTAGGATCTTCCGCAGGAAAATATCCGGCGAANGAAGCTATATATCTACCAGGNTCTATCCAGTATTCAGTCTGGCATGTTCCCGTCTTACCAGCCATCGAAAAGTTTTCAGTATAGATATTGGCAGCTGTGCCGCGCTCAACCGTATTCTTCATCATCTCACGAACCTTGGCAGCAGTTTCTAGAGAACAGATAGATGGGTTCATCACCTGCTTATCCATAGTTATAATAGACTTGTCTCGATCTTTCACCGCCTTAATAAATCGCGGCTTTATCATTTCACCATCATTTGCGATCGCGTTGTAAAAAGTTAGCGTTTGCAAAGGCGTAATTGCCACCCCATAACCAAATGCCATCCAGGGCAAGCTTAAGCCATTCCATGATTTGTCCTGAGGGTGAGGAATTCGGGGAGAGCCCTCACCTTTAATTTCAAGACCAATCTTATCATTGAGACCCATGTCNTATAATCTNTCNACNAATTTNGANGGNTCATTNTTATAGCCTTCAGTGATCATTTTGGTAAATGCGGTGTTCGAAGACAATTCAAATGCCTTCGCAACCGAAATTTCACCATAACCACCATGATGTGAATCACGTACAGGGCGACCGTAAAACCGCACCACACCTTTTTCTGTATCAATAACCTGGCTGGTATCCACTACCTCATCCTCGAGTGCAGCCACCATCGCCATTAATTTAAAAGTAGATCCAGGTTCGTGGGCCTCGTAAACTGCGTAATTTCTTTTTTCGAAATAAGTACCGTCTTCTGTACGTCCCAGATTTGACATTGCTTTGATCTCACCAGTTGCGGTTTCCATAACCACTACCGTACCATGATCTGCCTCAAAATGCTCTAATTGACGTAATAGAGAATGATGCGCGATATCCTGAATATTTACATCGATGGTAGAAATAACATCATAACCATCTTTTGGCTCCATTTCGTTATTATCACTAATAGGTTTCCATTGTCCTTTGGCGATCTTCTGCTTTAAACGACGACCATCTGTTCCTCGCAGGTAGTTACTAAATGCGCCTTCCAGACCAACGCGAGTAAAATACCCATTCTCATCTCTACGCTCATAGCCCACGGTTCGTTCCCCCATTTTACCAAGTGGATGCTCTCTAACCGTGGTTTGTTCCGTGATCATTCCACCTTTNAAAGCACCGAGATTGAACATGGGGAAACTCTTGATCTTCATGTATTCTGAATATCCAAGATTCTTAGCGATCAATACGTAGCGCTGCTTGTTTGCGCGCGCTGTTCTTAATTTCTGGGAATAATAAGAAGCAGAACGTCCTAGCATTTTGGAAAGTTTAGCGGACAACTCTCCTATGTTCTCTTCAAAATTTTTGTCTGAAACAGTTACAGCATCAAATCGAATGTCATATTTGGGAACTGAAGTAGCCAGTAGATTTCCATTAGAATCATAAAGATTCCCACGATTCGCAGGAATTTTGAAATTTCTTAGAGTGCGCTCTTCCGCAAGACTTTTGTAATGTTCACCATGAACAAACTGAATATTTAGCAATTTCACCCCTACCGCAATTGCGAAGAGGAACAGGCAGCCGGCCACGAAATACATACGATTCAGGATGCTTTTTTCTGTTGTTGCCATTTAAGGTTTATTCTTTTATGATGACTCTAATTTTGTTCGGTGGCGTATCAGACGGCCCAATACCTTTACCCGACATAGATTCGGTGATAGTGGATTCCATTTTGATCTTCATTAGATCTGATCTTCGTTCAATATGCTCACTTCTCAACTCCTTGACTTCTGTGCTCAAACTTGCGATCTGGTGCACCTTCTTTTCTGCATTGTGAGAACTGGCGATCATGATAATTGCCAGAACGGTACAGTAAACGATGAACCGCCAGTTTTTCACAGCATCTTCGCTAATAAGAAAATTAGCCTTAAGTATATTGTAAAACCCTTTCTTCATAATTCTTAAAGCTTACGCGCCACTCTTAATTTGGCACTTCTCGCCCTGTTATTTTGTTTTATTTCATCTCTCGATGGAATGATGAGTCCGCTGGTTTTTCTGAACGGAACATCTATATTGCCATACATGTCTTTCTCTGGTTCTCCCTCAAACAATCCACTCCTTATATATCGCTTCACCAACCTGTCTTCAAGAGAGTGGTAAGAGATCAAACTCAACCTTCCGTCTTTCCGGATCACTTCTTCAGTTTGCTGAAGAAATTCTTTGAGCACTTCAATTTCCTGATTCACTTCTATACGAATTGCCTGATAGATCTGTGCCAGTATCTTATTTTCCTTTCCGCGGAATAAATGCGGCTTCAATAGATCCTTTAGCTGCTCACTGGTTTCTATAGTTCCGTTCTTTCTTTCTTCCACGATGGTACGGGCAAGTTTGGGTGCGTTTTTCAAATCTGCATACGCATAGAATAACTTCTTTAGTTGCTCCTCTTCGTATTCATTAATGACTTCGTATGCACTTAACTTATCTCCCTGGTTCATTCTCATATCCAGCCTGGCATCGAATCTGGTTGAAAACCCTCTTTCAGCTTCATTGAACTGATGTGAGGAAACACCAAAATCACCTAGAATTCCATCAACTTCCTTAACACCATAGAATCTTAGAAATCTCTTCAGAAATCTGAAATTTTCATTAATAAGTGTAAAACGCTCATCATCTATCTTATTCTCCAACGCGTCCTTGTCCTGGTCGAAGGCATATAATTTCCCCGAAGGTCCAAGCCTGCTTAGAATCTCCCTGGAATGACCACCACCTCCAAAAGTTACATCTACATACACTCCATCTGGCTGGATATTCAAGCCATCAACAGATTCCTTCAAAAGAACAGGATTATGATAGTCCATCAAGATCGTCGTTACCCATCACTTCTTCAGCAAGACTTGCAAAGTCATCATCTGAAGAACCTTCAATGGCGTTTTCATATTTATCTTTATCCCATATCTCTACGATGTTAATCGCAGACGAGAGGACGATCTCCTTCTCAATACCGGCGAAACCTATTAGGTCCTTCGGAATTAANAGACGACCATTCGAGTCCACTTCCACTGTNTTNACNCCGGCNGTAAACCTTCTTATAAAATCATTNTTTTGCTTTTTAAACCTGTTCAGTTTATTGATCTTCGNCATCATTATATNCCATTGTTCCATGGGATATAATTCCAGACAAGGCTGAAAAACTGATCTTTTGATCACAAAACCATCCTGTAACATTGGAGTCAATTGCTTTTTCAATGCTGAAGGAACCATTAACCGGCCCTTAGCATCTACTTTACATTCGTATGTNCCAATGAGATTTACCACGNTNTGACTTTATAAAGTCAAATATATTGAAAATAATACCACATTTTACCACTTTCTACCACAATGTTGATAAGTTTTACCACCGTATGTGATTGAAAACCTTTGAAATAGCTCTATTTCCTTATTATTCAGACTCTTGAAAATTCGTGGGAAAAAGTGGAGCATTTAGTTTAATTTTTCTCTGAAATCTTATATTCCCACTTACCAGAAATGAGTTTGCAGTTAATCAAAAATGATTATACTTGTATCGAAATCGCTATATTTGCGATTGCTAACCGCAAAGGCTATCAATGAAAGATCACTTAAGGCAGGAGGGGAAATTCACATATCTCGAAAAAGGCGAAGGCACCCCGATTGTTATTCTTCACGGACTTATGGGAGGCCTAAGTAATTTTGACGGAGTTGTAAGTCACTTTCCGGAAAATGGCTATAAGGTGTTAATCCCGGAATTACCACTTTATTCAATGTCCCTTCTCAGGACCAGTGTAGGAACGTTCGCTAAATATCTAAAAGAATTTCTGGACCATAAAGGTTACGAAAAAGTGATCCTGCTTGGTAATTCCCTTGGAGGTCATATTGCACTGTTGGCTACTAAAATGTTTCCTGAAAGTGTAGAAGCTCTGGTTATTACCGGTAGTTCCGGATTATATGAAAATGCCATGGGCGAGAGTTATCCAAGACGTGGTGATTACGAATTTATCAAGAAAAAAGCTGAAGCCGTTTTTTACGATCCTGAGGTTGCAACCAAGGAAATCGTGGATGAAGTATATGAAACAGTAAGTGATCGAAATAAACTGGTAAAGACGCTGGCTATTGCCAAGAGTGCAATTCGACACAACATGGCGAAAGATCTTCCAAAGATGCAAACGCCTACCTGCATTATCTGGGGAAAAAATGACACTGTCACGCCTCCTGAAGTTGCAGAGGATTTCCAGAGATTATTACCAGATTCAGACCTTTACTGGATCGATCAATGTGGTCACGCCGCTATGATGGAACATCCCCATGAATTCAATGAAGTGCTTCACGCATGGCTTAAAGAAAGAGCTATCTAAAAATCTTTTATTATGAAGATCAAAACTGCAGAATTCGTCATAAGTAATTCCAAAGTTGATCATTGTCCAAACAGCTCTCTGCCGGAATATGCATTCATTGGCCGTAGTAATGTTGGGAAATCATCACTTATCAATATGCTTACCGGCAGAAAAGCTCTGGCAAAAACTTCAGCAAAACCGGGAAAAACTCAGTTGATTAACCATTTTCTGATCAATAAGAACTGGCATCTGGTGGATCTACCGGGATATGGTTATGCCCAGGTCTCAAAATCTACTAAAAAAGTATTTCAGAAATTCATTACCGCATATTTCGAACAGCGTAAACAAATGGTGTGCGCATTTGTTCTTATTGATTCAAGACATTCCCCTCAACCTATTGATATGGAGTTTATGCAGTGGATGGGAGAAAACGCGATCCCATTCTGTATCATTTTCACTAAAGCTGATAAGCTTAAACCGAAGGTTCTTGACAAGCATATTGCTAACTATAAGGCTGAAATGCTGGAAACCTGGGAAGAGATGCCGGAATTTTTTATTACTTCAGCATCTGCAGGTTTAGGAAAAGATGAAGTACTGGATTATATTGAAAGTATCAATGAACAGTTGAATAATAAATAGATGTCAGGAAACATTTGCAAGATTGCATTAATTCTTGGTATTGCTCTTATTACCTATAGCTGCAGTGTCTACAAAGTTCCTTCGACCAATTACTACCTCGATAAAAATGGGAATTCTATTTCTCAAGAAGCCTTTGATGCAAAATTGATTTCTGGTGATGGGGATTTCGCATTATGGAAATATGCTGCTCGAGATAGCAGCATGGTTATTAGATTCAGTCATCCTGTTTACGAAACCTACAACATCAATTACCGGCAGTTTAAGGAATCCATGACTATTCTGACCGGCAATACATATACTGCTAAAACCACCTTCATTTTACACTACACCTTCAAGGATGATTATTGCACTAATCAAGCACCAAATGAATGGAATTCTCAGCGAGTTGGTAATAGTTATCGATACATATCCAGACACATAAAACAATTAGAAAAAGAGTATCCTCAAGTTAAATATTCCAGTCATTTCGAAAATGGTATCAAGCTACCTGAACTCAAGGAAAAGCAGAGTAAAATTATATTTAAGGATCAGTATGATTTCTTGAGAAAAAACATATTTAGGAACCCAAGCTTATGTGGTTCATACGCTATAATAAAACCGAATGGAGAAATGCTCATTCGAAACGGAGAATATGGATTGCAGGGAATATTAGAACATCTTAAGCCAACAAACTGGTCACAATTTTTCCCGGAAAATCAGAAGAATTAGGTTCTTTCCTTAATTCTCGAAATAAGCTCCTCAACCTCCGTTATTTCCCTCAATTCTGGAGTTGACACTAACACCTCCAGACCTTTCTGGTTCTGGGCGAGAATGATAGGAAATTCAAACTTATGACCGAATTTTGAAGCATAGCTTTTCAAAAACTCATCTTTGTGCAGGAATTCCATATCAAGATCTCCATTTTTACGAAAGTCCCTCCAAGCTTTCTTTTCATCAAAAGCACCGTAAGTAAGTTTGCATAAATTACAGTCGTAGGAAGCGGGATTCACAATCTTTTGAAATGCTCCAATAATCGATTTCAGCTTCCCCGAGTCGGCATTATAAACAAAGATCAGTTTTTCCAATTAGCTCTTCTTGATTTCGGTTTTTTCAGCAAAATAATCGCAGAAATCTTTCATGGTATCACGCATTTTATCATCCTGCGTAGCGCGATAATATGTATCACTCATAGAAACTAAGGTCTGATGGAAGAATTTTTTCATTTCATCTACCGGCATTTCCTTGGTCCATAGGTCGATTCTCAAAGTTTCCTGATCTTTACTGTCCCATACAGAAAGCATTAGTGCTTTTGCGTCTTCCTTATAAACATTCCCATCTTCAGCACTCCAGGTGATATTCTCAGGCACATGATTATCGTCTGTTACAACTTCTATATTGATCTCAGATTTTTTAAATTCTGGCATTATTTCTTCGGTTTAAAATTGGCTTTATTGAAAATTTCTTCAGCAGATGTATTTAGCATTCTGTCCAGAGATACGTCGTTCTTTTCCATGTATGCTTTCACGATTCTAAGGCCAATATATTGACCTAATCTGGCTGGACTTTCAGCATCCAGCTGAAGATAGAATTTTGAAAATGGTGCAGGAAAGAGAAAACGTGTCTGCAACTGGTTATCTGTATCGTAAATTAGTTCATTCTCTACAAAATATCTCCAGATCTGAGATTCATTGCTTTCCGCGAAGTCAAATTCTTCTTCAGTATAACCTATTCTTTTTGCAGGGTCAAGCATAGGCAATAGCTTTTCCTTCAAATACTGGATCTTGCCGTAATACACCATATGACTTAAAAAAGTGCGGGAATCTGGACGTGGAACGTATTTTTTTGAAATCTCTTCCGCAGCATCTACTACGATCTGATCTTTATTAAAGTTCTTTTTCAAATATTCCTGAAGACCGGTATAAAACTGGTGCTCTGTACCTAAATACGTATCGAGGGAAACAAATAAATAATCTCCCGTATAAATTATTTTGTTCTTATAATCCACTTCGGAAGTTACCGTGATCACCACAGGTACTTCAAACTCCGGAAAGTAGTATTTTATATGTTGAAAAAGTGCATATAATTCATCCTCCTGGTTCGAGAAATCTGAAAACTCATCTTCTACAGCCTGATTAATCTCTAGCTGAAGGGTATCAGATAACTTATCTATCCAAATCGAATCTGGAAACTGCTCAGGAAAGAGAAATGGATATTTCCGTTTTAATTCAGGTAACTGCTGAGGCTTTGTACTGGCAAATTCCTGTTCAAATCTTATGACTTCCATATCCACAGCGATCTTATCGATCTTCTCTTCGGTTTCTGACTGATTATTACAGGAGAACACCGAAATAATCGTAATTAAGAATAGGATCCTTTTCAGCATAACTGGCAATTAGGAAGGCTTTAACGCAGCCATCTTTTAAAAATTGGCTTTTAGTGTTAGATTTGTGAGGCAAAGGTATTACTTACTAATTAAATCACCCAACATTATGCAAACCGAAAAAGTCGCTGATCATATCATAAACTGGTTAAAAGAATACGCTACAAAAGCGAATATGAATGGGTTTGTAGTTGGAGTGAGTGGTGGTATAGATTCTGCAGTAACCTCAACGCTTTGCGCAAAAACCGGAATGCCCACATTGTGCCTGGAAATGCCGATTCACCAGGCGAGCAGCCAGGTTACCCGCGCCAGAAAACACATTAGCGAACTGGAACATAATTTTGCGAACGTTAGTAATCTTGAAGTAAATCTCACCCCGGTATTTGAACAATTTAAATCTGCCATGCCCCAGGAAAGACAATCTGCTTCGTTGGATCTTACATTAGCAAATTCAAGAGCCAGACTTCGTATGTCTACTCTTTATTATTTCGCTGGATTACATGGATACCTTGTTGCAGGCACTGGAAATAAAGTGGAAGATTTTGGAGTTGGATTCTACACAAAGTATGGTGATGGCGGTGTTGATCTTAGTCCGATTGCAGATCTTATGAAAAGTGAAGTCTATGCGCTGGGAAAACACCTCAACATCATCGATGATATTATGACGGCAGCTCCAACCGACGGACTTTTTGGTGACAGCCGAAGTGATGAAGATCAATTAGGAGCATCGTATGATGAACTTGAATGGGCCATGAATCAAAAAGAAGCTGGAAAAACTTCTTCAGATTTTGAAGGCAGGCAGCGTGAAGTCTTTCAGATCTATTCCCGTTTGAATGCTGCAAACACACATAAGATGGTACCAATACCGGTTTGTGACATACCCGTTCATCTGCTGAAATAATCATCTTGTCGAATATGTGTAGCTGATTTCCCATATCAGGGGTCAAAGCAGTATTTTTAAGTTAAAGAAACCAAACTCAACGAGTTACCCCCGGACTTGTTTTTAACTTAGAATCATGTATCGAGTATTAATTGCAGACCATCATCCAATAATTTTTGAAGGGATCAAATGCGTACTTCAGAACAATCCGGCACTACAGGTTACAGGCAGAGTAAGCAGTGGCACCCAATTGTTCAGTCAGTTAGAAAAGAACGCTCCCGATGTTTTGATCGTGGAACTGGATCTTCCGCAAATCAATGGTATCAACGCTATTAGAAGGATCAAACAGGAATTTCCAGAGGTAAAAACACTTATTTTCAGTTCACATCCGGAAGAAATGTATGCCTTGAGCGCCATTAAAGCTGGAGCCGCAGGTTATATTTCCAAACATACAGATAGTGAGACTCTGGAGAAGGCAATCTACCAGGTTGCGAGAGGTGGAATCTACTTAAATCGCAAGATCACGGAGAAACTAAATTCTGGTATCACCAGAGGTAAGAGTTTGATTACAAAATTCAAGAAGCTTTCTACCCGCGAAACTGAAGTATTAAATTTGCTTTCTTCCGGAAAAAGAAATAAGGATATTGCTGAAGCGCTTGACATAAACGAAAAGACAGTTAGCACCTACAAAACCAGGTTGCTGAAAAAACTAAAAGTGGATAATGTTGCAGATCTTATCACGCAATCCAGATTATTACAACTAAACACTACATAACCCTTCCCAGGCGGTCTGAAAGAATCGTACTCAAACTGGTATAGCTCATGATCTCCTGGATCTTTTCTGTACGCTCTTCTTCTGAAGATACTTCACGTATTTCTTCCATAAGTTCGTTGATCTTACGACCAACCAAAAACCTACGTAATGATAATATGGTCTGGGTAACAAATTGTGCAACTCCCTGAGTTTTGCTTTTTACAGGAATATCATGCCGCTCCCAATCATGAAGTTCATATTGCTCGTCTTCCATTAGGATATCTGTAAGTTCAACAGCCTGAGATTTCTCAAGGTCATTGATAATCATTTCCACTCCAAATTCATCTTCAGAATTTAGTCTTTCTATAAGAAGTGAAAATAGTTCTCTGAAGTCTTTATTGGTAAATTCAATTTCATCATCCTGAAGATCCAGGTAAATTTTTTCGAATACCTTGGCCTCCTGCACCTCAGATTCATAAACCGGATCGCCCTGGTCATTATGTTTCAAAATAACATCGTGAAATTCACCTTCCTGCCTTCCGTAGAGAACAAGGAGACTAATGATTTTTCTCTCAAGAATATAAAGCTGATCTACTTTTTTGACTGGAGCAGCTTCTTCATTACGAACAACCTGCATGGGTTTTTTCTCAGCCCTTGCCGGAGTTTTACCGTCTTTTTTTTCTAATTGAGCTAAGGTTGCATACAGAACGTCTTCAGAAATATCCATGATCCGGGAGCATTCCTGTAAATAAACTTCCTTCTGAATATTATCAGGGATTTTCGCAATACTCTGTACCATGTCCCGAATAAGATCGGCTTTCTTTACGGGATCATTTTTGGCTTCATCCATAAGCAGGGAAGCCTTATACGTAATGAAGTCGTAAGAGTTTTCCTTTAGAAACTCCTCCAGTTCTGCTTCAGAATTCGAGCGGGCAAAACTATCTGGATCCTCACCCTCAGGGAATGGACAAACCTTTACGTTCATGCCCTGTTCCAGAATTAGATCAATCCCTCGCATAGAAGCCCTGGTTCCGGCGGCATCACCATCAAATAACACCGTGATATTTTTGGTNAACCTGTTGATCAACCTGATCTGTTCTGAAGTTAGAGCCGTTCCGGAAGAGGATACCGTATTTTCTATACCGCTTTGATGAAATTGTATGACATCGGTATACCCTTCAACGAGATAACAATTATCTTCTTTGGCAATAGACTGCTTGGCGTGGTAGATCCCGTAAAGAACTTTACTCTTATGGTAAATATCGCTTTCCGGAGAGTTGAGGTATTTAGCTGCNTTTTTCGTGTTCCCAAGGATCCTTCCTCCAAAGCCAAGAACCCGTCCAGACATTGATTGAATTGGAAACATGACTCTTCCTTTAAAACGGTCAAATGTCTTCTCATCCCTAACAATACTGAGACCTGTTTTTTCTAGAAATTCCAGTTTATAACCATCACCTAGCGCATTCTTCGTGAAAGCATCCCATTCATCTGGAGAATATCCCAGATCGAACTTTTTAATAGTTTCAGAAGTAAAGCCACGTTCCTTAAAGTAGCTTAATCCTACGGCCTGACCTTCATCGGTCTTATGCATTTGCGTCTGAAAATATTTACTGGCATATTCTGAAACCAGGTACATACTTTCGCGTTCATCGGCCTGCTCCTTCTGCTCATCTGTCTGCTGCGTCTCCTCTATTTCAATTCCGTATTTTTTCGCGAGATATTTGATCGCTTCAGGGTAATTGAAGTGTTCATGCTCCATCAAAAAAGCAACCACATTACCGCCCTTTCCGCTACTAAAATCTTTCCAGATCTGTTTCACCGGGGAAACCATAAAACTTGGTGAACGCTCATCTGTAAAGGGACTAAGCCCTTTCAAATTACTACCCGACTTCTTTAATTGTACAAAATCCCCAATCACCTCCTCTACACGGGCGGTTTCAAANACATTATCTATGGTGGTTCTGGAGATCAAATTTTCACAACTATTTAATGGAAAAATACAAAATGAAAAGGCTTCAAAAAAGTAAGGGCTTCAAAAGCGATTACATACTTTTGAAGCCCTGCAAAACTAAACTATATTGGCTAATTAATCAAGGTCGAAACGAATTCCAAGAGAGACATTATTCAACTCTGGGTTTGGATCTTCAAAGATCGGGTTAAGATCATATTTTGCATAGAGCGAGGTATTTCCCCATCCTACATACGCGCTCAATCCATATATAAAATCGTTCGTGTTATAATCAGATTTCAATTTTTCCTTGGTTCTGTCACCATCCTCTTTATATTTCAGTTTCTGCCTTTCACCTAAACTGAAACCGGTATATCCTCCAAGACCAACCTTGAACTTTTTATAAGTTGAAAACGTATAGCCACCATCATTTTCAATTTTCTTTGATGGTCCAAATTCAAAATGCACCGGAATAACCAGGTTATCCATTCTAAATTTTGACTTGTTCAGGTCATATTCAAATTCTTGCAATTCTGTAATTCCATTATTATCAACCAGGAATCTATTATCTGTAGGTTTGAGTCCGTTGAACTGAAAAGAAACTCCGTATTTAAGTCTTAACCAGTTCGATTCCTCAAAAACTCTTGTTCTCCAAACCCAACCAATTTCGAAAAACCGACTACCGCCTATCTTAAAATCTGAATCATTGAGAGACTGTCCATCTAATAGAGCATTATTGAATCCTGCAGCAATCATTAATGTAGAAGTAGTTCTTTCATCCTCATAATTGGGATCTTCTTTATCGTCCTCATCCTTCCAGGAAAACACAAATGTTTTGTCGCTTTCAACTTTAGACTCCTCGTTTCTTTCCAGAAGTGCGATCTTATTATCAAGGATAGCCAAACGATTTTCGATGTTCAGCGCATGTTTTTTAGCGGCTTCCTCTTTCAGCTCATCAGCTTCCTGCATGGAAATTTCTTCGTTGTCAAGCCGCTCATTGATGGCTTCTACTTCTGCCTTAAGCTCTTCCTTTTCCTGTTTGATTATGTTTTCTCGCTGTTTCTTTAGAACTTCGATCTTGTTTCCGTTGGTGATCTCTACAGTTTGTGCGTCACATGGACTAAAGCTGAGAATGCATAAAGAGAATGTAATTAGTAATGATTTCATGATGTTTGGTATTTAGTTATTGATTGATGAATGACCCTGATAGGGATAATTATTTTTCTTCTGAATGATCAAGTTTGTTCGACACCGCCACCGCAGCTTTCTGGTAGCCAGTTTTAACGATCTCAAAAACCTTTTCTTTAAATGATTCGTACACTTCAGCTTCAACATCGGCCAGTAAAGCATCTGCTGAAATTTCACTCGATTTTTGCATATTTTCATTTTCTATAGTTGCAATGGCTTTGTTGAGCAGTGCTTCGACTTCAGTATCGCTCACATCTCCGTTTTGAGACTCTAGCCTGGAAACCTCAGCCAATACNTTATTAACCTCTTCGGAAATTTTCAATTCCTGAAAACTAGCCGGTGTTGCAGTTTTTAAAGGCTCCCTGTTAATTATTTCCTCTACTTCAACTGATGCGATCTGCTCTTTATTGTTTAACGTAGATCTTGAATCTTCGGAAGCTGCCTTCTGAATATATTGCGATTTTGATTGCGGCTGAGCCTGGGATTCTTCAGTTTTTTGCTGTTCTGCCACTTGCACGGGATTCTCGAATTCTTCGGCTGCATTTTCAGAAGACCTCTGAATTTCCGGAGTGTTCACTATATTGCTTTCAACACTTCTATTCATATTCAGGTAAATGATTCCGCAGAGAGCAAGCACAAAAATTACAGCTATTGATGAAATCCACCATTTATTATTCTTTCCCGAGCTTTCCTTTTTATCTAACTGCTCATTAAGTTTATCCCAACTTCCAGCTGATGGACTAATCTCCCGGCTATCCAGTTTTTCCCTGATATGTTCTTCAAATTTAATTGGCGCCATAACTAGATGTATTATTAGATTTAATTTTTTGCTGAAGCATCTTTCGAGCTTTAAACAGCTGGGATTTTGAGGTCCCTTCGGTTATCCCAAGCATCTTAGCAATTTCACTATGCTTGTATCCTTCTACGGCATACATTACAAATACCGCCTTATAACCTTCTGGCAAACTATCTATAAGCGATTGTATGTCTGCCACGTCCATTTCAGAATTTATATTATTTGCCACTTCATGACCAAATTCGTCATCTACCTGAAACTGTAGTTCTTTGAACTGCCTTAAAAAGCTAATGCTTTCTCTTACCATGATCTTTCGAATCCAACCTTCAAAACTACCTTCATCCTTGAAAGTATCCAGGTGAGTGAACACTTTCATGAAACCTTTTAGCATTGTATCTTCTGCGTGATGCAGATCCTTTATATACTGCCGGCAAACACTTAACATTTTTGGAGCGTGCTTTTCATAGATCTGCTTCTGGGCATCCCTGTCACCTGCACTCGCTCTTTTAATGAGAGAGGATTCGTTTTTAAAAAGCTGTATTACTTTTACCATTTTCAAAAGGCCTTCTATTTATATAGACGAGAGAAAGTTACGAAAGGTTGCCTGAGCTTTTAAAAATTTTATTTTTTTCAAATTCCGGCGTCCCGATTGTATCTATTATCTTTGTGACATGGCAGAAGAAGTTCGAATTAATAAGTATTTGAGTCAGTTAGGATATTGTTCCCGAAGAGAGGCAGACAAATTAATTGACCAGGGTCGCATCACTATAAATGACGTAGTTCCAGAAATGGGAACCAAAGTAAAACCGGGCGATGTGGTAAAAGTGAATGGAGAACCTGTTTCCAAGGCCGAACTAAAAGAACCCAATGTCTATATCGCTTTTAATAAACCNGTAGGNATCGTTTGCACTACAGATACNNGNGTNGANAAAGACAANATTGTTGANTACATNAATTATCCAAAGCGNATATTCCCTATCGGNCGTTTAGATAAACCTAGTGAGGGNCTNATCTTTCTTACNAANGACGGAGATATCGTGAATAAGATCTTGCGAGCACGTAATAATCACGAAAAAGAATATGTAGTTTCCGTCAACAAACCGGTTACATCAGATTTTATAAAGAAAATGTCTTCCGGCATACCTATCCTGGATACCGTAACTCGTGAATGCGAAGTGGAAAAACTTGGCAAATACACTTTCAAGATCATTCTTACACAAGGTCTGAACCGACAGATTCGTAGAATGTGTGAATATTTAGACTACGAGGTGACATCTTTAAAAAGAGTTCGAATCATGAATGTGTCCCTGGATATTCCGGTGGGTGAATGGCGTGATCTTACGAAGGAAGAGCTTGATACTATAAATGGTCTTACTGGCGAATCTACCAAAACTGAAGAGGGTTCTCTTCTTGATGATATTCAAATTGGGAAGAAAAAGCGTCCCAGAATTTCTAAATCTTAACACAGAATTAGGCTGTTTCGTGTATTAATATTGGTAGTTCTTGTTAATTTTAGATCATGAACCTTTTGCGTTCACGATTTTGAACCAACCAACCTTAATTTTATGAAAGTACAGCCATTTCATTTAGCGATCCCAGTATCTGATCTGGAGTCCTGTAGAAAATTTTACAAAGAAACTTTAGGTTGTGGCGAAGGCCGTAGTAGTGATCACTGGGTGGATTTCAATTTTTTTGGGCACCAGTTGGTAATACATTACCAGGACCCACAAGAAACTGCCAATTCGACTTCAAATCCTGTAGATGGAAAGGATGTTCCAGTACCTCATTTTGGGGTAGTATTACAATGGGAGGTTTTTCATGAATTTGCTGGTCTTCTAAAANGAAAAAATGTTGATTTCGTCATAGAGCCTTATATCAGGTTCGAAGGCAAACCAGGCGAACAGGCTACTATGTTCTTTAAAGATCCTTGCGGAAATGCATTGGAATTCAAGGCATTCAAGGATATGAGTCAGTTGTTCGCGAGTTAATAACNTTATTCATCACCAACCAACCAAATGGATAAACTGAAACCGTCACTTGTACGGCAAATTTTTGTATTACTATTAATACTGTTTCTTTCAGTATTGATCTTCAAGGAGGTCGTTCCCTACCTATCTGGGGTTCTAGGTGCGGTTACACTTTACGTANTTATGAAAGGTTGGCAAAGAAAACTGGTGCTTCGAGGTTGGAAACCAGCTTTAGCAGCTACGCTTTTAATGACCGGAAGTATCATTGGCATTTTAGTCCCAGTTACTCTAATTGCAATTATGCTTACCAGTAAAATAGGTAAAGCCGTTGCAAATTCTGAACGGGTTCTTAGTGCTCTTAAAGATCAACTAAATATAGCTGAAGAATATATTGGATATAACATTAGCGAGAGTATAGATACTTCAGCNATTACCGGGTGGCTTTCTTCCAACCTTCAGAATCTTGCCGGTGGAACATTTGACGCCTTTATTGCGATTGGGATCATGTATTTCATGTTATACTACATGCTTATGAATCAGAAATCGATGCGACATTCCCTGATCGATTATATTCCGCTAGGAAAGGATAATATTCGGGTNATTGGNGACGAAAGTGATCAACTGGTTAGAAGTAATGCATTGGGAATTCCATTNGTAGCCATCGTGCAAGGTGTGATCGCNTTAATAGGNTACTTGATATTTGGAGTTCCAGATCCTTTCTTCTGGTTCGTGATCACTGCGATTGGCTCGATGATACCCTTTATTGGAACTGCCATAGGAGTACTGCCCGCAGTTATTCTTTTATTCGCACAGGGAAATGACTTCCAGGCAATAGCTCTACTTATTTACGGACTAGTCGTTGTAGGCTCGACTGATAATATTATACGGCTTTATGTACTTGAGAAACTGGCAAGTGTTCATCCATTGATTACGCTTTTTGGGGTGATCGTGGGAGTACCGCTATTTGGATTTATAGGACTAATATTTGGACCATTACTGGTATCCTTATTTTTATTAATTCTGAAGATCTACAAGAAAGAGTATGGAAATGCTCACCATAGATTATAATTAAAAGAAAAAAATATGTTCGGAAACTTAAAGAAAAAAATAGACGAAGATTACTTTAAAACTGAAGTAACAAAGATCGAAGACAATGATGTAAGTATCGCAATGGATAGTCAGGATAAAGTCGATGATAAGATCAACAATTCCGGGTTATTGCAAAAATANAGCGAGCTGGCGAAGCTAATGTACGGGATGCTGAAGGACTATAGAAAAGGAGTGTATAATAAGGTACCGTGGTTCACTATTGCCACTATCGCATTCTCCTTTCTTTATATTTTAAATCCACTGGATATAATACCAGATTTTATTCCAGGTCTGGGATATATTGATGATATGGCAATATTTACTTTTGGATTGAGATTTATAGAATCTGATCTTCACAATTATCTCGACTGGAAAATTGAAGAGGAAGCTTAAAAAAAAAGAGGGAATTAAATTCCCTCTTTTTTTTATCGTTCTAACAACTTAATATCTGCTCTTTTTTTATGTCTCTCCCTTGCAAGTAGTGTATTCTTAAGTAACATCGAAACTGTCATTGGCCCTACTCCACCAGGAACCGGTGTGATATAAGAAGCCCTTTTGCTCACGTTTTCAAAATCTACATCTCCTTTAATGACATAACCTTTTTCAGTATTGTCATCTGGTACCCTGGTAATTCCAACATCAATAATAACAGCATCGTCCTTGATCATTTCAGCTTTGAGAAAATCTGGAATTCCTACTGCGATGATAATGATATCTGCTTGTGAGGTTACCTGTGTAATATTCTTTGTNAACTCATGAGTTAAGGTTACCGTAGAATTTCCTGGAAACCCACTACGACCCATTAAGATACTCATAGGTCTTCCNACGATATAACTTCTTCCTATAACCACNGTATGCTTCCCTTTCGTAGGGATATCATAACGTTCCAGAAGTTCCAGTATTCCAAATGGAGTTGCAGGAATAAAAGTGGTCATATCCAACGCCATTTTTCCGAAGTTCGTAGGATGAAATCCATCCACNTCTTTATCCGGATCAACTGCATTTAGCACCTTTTGCGTATCGATCTGTGGTGGTAAAGGGAGCTGAACAATGAATCCGTCAATATCATNATTCTCGTTNAGTTCCTGAATCTTATCCAGTAGCTCGATCTCGCTTACAGTATGCGGCATTCTATAAAGTGAGGATTGAAACCCTACTCTTTCACAGGCCTTTACTTTACTGTTCACATAAGTTAAGCTTGCTCCATCCTTTCCTACGATGATCGCAGCAAGATGAGGTACTTTCTCTCCACGAGATTTTAGTTTGGTAACTTCAGCAGCGATCTCATTTTTGATATCGTTACTAACCTGTTTACCATCGAGTATTGTCATTGTGTGTTGTGTTTGCGTTGTATTAAAAAAAGGGAATTAATTCATTCCCTTCATCATTTGCATCATTTTTCGGCCTCCGCCGCCTTGCATCATCTTCATCATCTTACCCATTTGATTAAATTGCTTGAGTAATTGATTTACTTCCTGNACTGATGTACCAGAACCTTTAGCAATTCTTTTTTTACGGCTTGCGTTGATCACCTTTGGTTCACTTCTTTCTAATGGAGTCATCGAGTGAATGATCGCTTCGATTCCCTTGAATGCATCATCATCAATATCTACATCCTTCAGCATCTTTCCAGCGCCCGGTATCATTCCTAAAAGATCTTTCATAGATCCCATTTTTTTGATCTGCTGAAGCTGATTCAGGAAATCATCAAAACCGAATTTATTTTTAGCAATTTTCTTCTGAAGTTTTCTAGCTTCTTCTTCATCATATTGCTCCTGAGCTCTTTCTACAAGCGAAACAACATCTCCCATTCCAAGGATCCTGTCTGCCATACGCGAAGGATAGAATATATCGATCGCATCCATTTTCTCTCCTGTACCAATAAACTTAATTGGTTTGTTTACAACAGATTTAATAGAGATTGCAGCACCACCACGAGTGTCACCATCCAGTTTAGTAAGGATAACACCATCAAAATTAAGGCGCTCGTTAAATGTTTTTGCCGTATTCACAGCATCCTGACCCGTCATGGAATCCACTACGAATAATGTTTCCTGAGGCTCGATCGCTTTGTGAATATTGGAGATCTCAGTCATCATCGCTTCATCTACAGCAAGACGACCCGCGGTATCAATGATGACCACATTATGACCATTCTCTTTAGCATAGGCAATTGCCGCCTTAGAGATCGCCACCGGATCCTGATTCCCTTCATCTGAGAANACCTCAACTCCAATCTGTTCTCCAACAACGTGCAGCTGATTGATCGCAGCCGGACGATAAACATCACAGGCTACCAATAGAGGTTTCTTAGTTTTTTTATTTTTAAGGAAATTCGCTAATTTACCAGAGAAAGTGGTNTTACCACTACCCTGCAAACCAGACATAAGGATAATAGATGGATTACCGCTTAGATTAATTCCTTCAGCTTCACCACCCATTAACTGGGTCAACTCGTCCTTTACGAGTTTCACCATTAACTGGCCTGGTTTCAACGTCTTTAATACATCCTGACCCATCGCCTTTTCCTTCACTGTACTGGTAAATTCCTTGGCAATTTTGTAGTTAACATCGGCATCAACTAAAGCACGTCTAACCTCTTTAAGGCTTTCTGCAACATTTATCTCGGTGATCTGCCCGTGTCCTTTGAGGACGTGAAAGGCACTATCTAACTTATCGCTTAAATTATCAAACATAATTTTTCCTGTGGTTTTATTCTCTTGCTGACTGGCAGCGAATTGCAAATTTAATGATTTGAAGCTGAAGTATAAAGTCCATCTTCTTAAATATCGCTANTACACGATTACCATTACATACGTTCNGGAACTTCGATTCCAAGTAGCTTGAAAGCCGATTTAATTACGCTGGCTACAGTTCCTGAAAGTTGTACTCGGAAAACCTTTTCAGCTTCATCATCAATACCAAGTATCTGTACATTTTGATAGAATGAATTGAAGGATTTCACCAGTTCATAGGTGTAATTGGCAATTAGCGCAGGTGAATGATTATCTGCCGCTAAGGCAATGGTCTCCGGGAATAATTGTAGTTGCTTAATCAACTCCTTCTCTTTTTCATGAAATTTAAAATCTTCGGAAAGCGCCGCTGTAGTATCAAAATCTGCTTTTCTAAGGATGGACTGAATTCTCGCATATGCATACTGAATAAAAGGACCCGTATTACCCTGAAAGTCTACAGACTCTTCAGGATTAAATAAGATTCTTTTTCGAGGGTCTACTTTCAGAATATAATATTTGAGGGCACCAAGACCTATGATTCGATAAAGCTCTTCTTTTTCTGAATTTGAATAACCATCTAGTTTACCAAGGTCTTCAGAAATATTACGAGCAGTTTCAGTCATTTCCTTGATAAGATCATCTGCGTCTACGACAGTTCCCTCGCGGCTTTTCATTTTACCACTTGGAAGATCCACCATTCCGTAACTTAAATGATATAGAGCATCTGCCCAGTCGTAGCCTAATTTCTTCAGAATAAGAAATAGTACTTTAAAATGATATTCCTGTTCGTTCCCTACGGTGTAGACCATTTGATTGATATCGAAATCGGCAAATCTCTGGATAGCTGTTCCAATATCCTGCGTCATATAAACTGCAGTTCCATCGCTTCG
>FUFK010896291.1_pt1 | contig 47811 bp, 68 predicted proteins | sample 1021851 | NCBI WGS metagenome assembly FUFK01 (sample SAMEA51879418, study PRJEB19060) | metagenome
ACTATGATTAGGAACAGAAGTTAAAAAAGCAGATGCGTGTTGTCCATCTAATAAATCAGCGTCTAAACCACTACCACTTCCGTCATTATCTTCGTTCCATATTTTAAACCAACTTGTATTACTTCCAGTACCACTAAAAGTAGAACTATTACCTCCTCTCCATTGTAAACTACCGCCACCTGCGTGATAATCAGCAGCTATTTGAAATCCTGTATCAGATAAATTATTAAACGTAACTAAAGTACCATAATTCATACTAGGTAAATTAGAATAACCAGTATCTATTCTATAAATACCGCTTGTAGAAGCACTATCTGCGTCGTTTGAAGCGTCTGTAGATAATCTATAATTACTTCTAATTGCAGTAGTAGGTATTCTAGCTATATCAAATGTTCCGCTTGTAATTTTACTTGCTGCTAAGTTAGGTATTCTAGCAGTTGCTAATGTACCACTTGTAACTCTACTTGCAGGAATATTATCTAATGTTGCTAATTCACCTAACCCTAAATTATCTCTCGCAGTACCAGCACTTGTAGCTCCAGTACCACCATTTGCTAAAGGTAAAGTACCTGTAACTTCTGAAGCTAAATTTACTGAACCTGTTAAATAAGTTTCATCTGTATCAACTTTTAAACTACCGCCAGCATACAATCTAATTCTATTATTAGTAAAAAATATATAAGTATCACTATCTCCAACGTGTTCTATAGTGCCTGGAACTTTTAAATCTCCAGTACCGCTTATTGTTACATCTCCATAAAAAGTAGCATTACTTGTTGAACTAACTTGAAATGCTAAATCTGCTGTATCTACATCATAACTACCATTCCAAACTTTAAAATTACCAGTACCATTATTATTACCATCTGTCATTATATTAATATGATTAATAGATTGTAATGACACTTGATTATTTGCTGATGTTTGGTCGTCATTAAATAATAAAGTATTAGTATTATTTGAATAACCTACAAGCGTATCAACAGATACTTTACCACTTGCATTTGGTATTTGCAAAGTAAGACTGCTATAAGTAAGATTAGATTCTGCTTGTATAGCACTTGTGCCATTACCAGTTAATATTGCATTAGAAGTAAAACTAGATGCTCCAGTACCACCATTAGCTACCGCTAAATCAGTACCAGACCAATTTGAATTATTGATAGTAGCACTACCACCAATAGGTGTTAAACCAGTAGCTGCAGTAGAACCATCACCAACATACAATGCATTAGTATCAGTTTTATATATTAACTCACCCGCAGCTGGTGTACCAGCATTTGAGAGGTTAGTACCTCTTTTTATTTTAATCGTATTTGACATCTAACTCCTTAGAATGTACCGCAATCAATATTAGAAGATACAAGATTTGTGCTTAAATCTCCTAATGAATAACCATTAAGACCAACACTTACTACTCCAGTACTTTCGTGTGGCGCTAATGTTAAGCTATCATAAAATTTCCAAACACCATCTGTTGCATCTCTAAATAATCCAGCATATTTTGTTCCAGAAGATACATATTTACCATAAATTCCTATATCTGAAGCATCACCAGAATTGTCTTTAGCTAATGCTAGAGCTACATCTCCTACTTCAACTACTGTAGAATCTACTGTCGTAGTTGTTCCACTCACAGTTAAATTACCACCTACAACAACATTACGAGTTGTAGTTAAGTCTCTAAAACCTGTAACATCTTTATTACTATCTACGACTACCGCTTTAGAAGCCTGTACTGTACCTGCTGTAGTTACATCTACGTAATTTAATTCATCTGTAGTTGCAGTTACTCCATCTAGTTTATTTAATTCAGTAGTATCTAATGTAGCACCATCTAATATATTTAATTCAGCAGCTGTGGATGTTGTAGCTAAAGTAACTACACCATTTGTTGCATTAAAATCAGCATTATTAAACGCAGCTACACCAAATGTACTACCATCATCATCAGCTTTTGGTATTGCAGCAATAATATTTGCTTGTATATCTTCTACTTGAGCAGAACCATCTGAAGCTTTACCACCTATGTAAAGTTTACCACCAGCACCATTATTGTTATTATATCCTAATTCACCATACGTAATATTCGAAGTACTTGGTGCCGAAGTACTTGAATGAGAATTACGTTTGATTTGTATTACATTTGCCATTATTTTCTCCTATTGACGTTAAAATGCTCCTCCGTCTATTCCCCTCGTTTCTGCAAAATCTTTTACTGCTGCTGAAGTTGGTAATGTTGCATCATTATCATTTGAATTAATTCCTTCACTTTCAACAACTACTGTTGCTGCTTTTATGTTATCTACTTCTAAATTAGAAATAGTATTATTATCAGCATCAATTGTTTTATTTGTATATGTTTGCGTAGCACTTACTGTAGCTGCTCCATTTAAAGCATCTCTTACATTAGTTGCAGTACTATTATCTAAACTTACAGGTATTTCACTAGCATCAATACTAAAACTATCTTGAACTTTACTAGTTCTTTGAACTCCTACAGTTTTTGATACACTATTATTTTGTAAAGAAGTTTTTACTTCTGGATTTGTAGTTACTTTTGCTGTTATACCCATTATGATACCGATGCTGTAAATGTATGTGTTAACTTAGTTGCACCTTTAGAAATTATTACATCTCCTTGTATGTGCCTTACCCAAGCATCTTGTGCCTGGTCATCTTTTTCTACTAAATCCCAATAACCTTCAAAATCATCTTCAAAGTATTGTATTGCTTCAGCTGGTAGTGTAAGAGTTATAGTACCAGCACTTCTATCAGCTACTACATCAAAGTGCACTTCATTCTGACTACCTGAAGCCCAAACATCATCAGAAGCTGCTGTTCCATCAGTACCATTACTTTTACCTGGTCCAGTAAATGAGCTATGATTATAATCTTTTACAATTACAGCTGCATACTTCATGTTAGTTGTCATTGTATGTGAACTATCTAAAGTAATCACATTAGTAAAATCTGCATTTTGTTGCAATTCTATATCTTGATATTGATTTGATGAAATCATTTATTACTCCTAATATAAAAATATTACATTTGCTGAACTTGATTTACTAGCTGCGATTGGATATATATGTCCAGCCAACAACCCTGTAAAGGTAACTGCTGTACCATTTACTGTTAAATCATAATTACCAGCAACTTTAACATATATTGCTCTACATGTATCTTGGTCATTTGTTGTTGCTACAACTGCATCACAATATGGTGCAACACTTTCTTGTACCAAGTAATCATTTATGCCTTTTGGGTTCGCCATGTTCTTCTCCTATTATTTAACTGCAAAAGTTTTTATTGGACTTGCCATAAATACTTTGTTTTTATTACTTTCGTTATCTGCTACTTTTTTATAAAATTCTCTCATATAGTATTCTTTCAATTGCATATTACCCATACGCTCAGCTAATTGTGCTTTTACGTAACATACTACAGCAAGTGATAATACTCTATTTAAATTTAAATGCGATGATTCACTTGGATTAGTATCTTCTGTTAGCGTAGAGGTAGTTTCTGGGTCCTCTACGACAAAAGGTTCTACTATCTTTGTAAACTCAATACGTAATCCATTTGTAATACTTTCATCTGGATATATAATATCATCTAATAATCCACCAGTTACTCTACCTTGATTATCTATAATTCTACCAGCACTACGTACTATCTTATATAATCTAATCTTTTTACCGCTATATATGTATGCGTATGTTCTATCTGTATCGTAGCTCATGGATTTGTATCCTCAGTAACTAATGGGTCATGTTGCAATCTTCTAATTGTTTTATATTTATTATCATCTTCAGTATCTAATATACTAACACTTTTTAGTGCAATCATACCCGCTGGTAGTGAATAATCTCTTGTATCTTCAACAATGTTTTGTTTATCTACCGCAGTATCTAACTCGTTGTTAGATTGTATCTCTAATATTGCATCCTTAATATACGCAATTACGAGGTTAGTATCACGTGTATTTGCTCGTTCCATTACTTCTAAAACTTTCATTATGTAGTCATTCCTTGTTCTTTACGTTGTGATTGTTGTTGTTGTTCAGGAACTGCTAATGCTCCAGTTATAGAACGTAATTCAGCAACTGCTCGTTGATAAAATGCAACTGCTTGTTGTAATCTTTGATTAGCTAAACTTAAATCTCCCTGAGAAACTTGAATAACTGCATTAGCCATTTCAGGGTCTTCATCTTCTAACCAGTGTATTGCACTCAAACTTGTTTTACTTGTAGCATCTACACTAGCATATCCACCTTCTAATATCTTTTCAGCATCAGATACACTAGCTAATCTTAGCATATCTAATGAAGCTGCATAATGTAATGCAACATTTTCATATTCTGATAATACCCAGTTTTCGGTATTTTCATCAATAATTGGGGGGGCTGAATAAACTACTACTCCTTTGTCTCCGCCTGAAGCTGCTACATTTGTAGAGCTACCCCCTACTGGTGTGTAAGATTGTTGTGAAGAAGATGCATTATAATCTGGGTCTGGCTTAATAAATATCTTACCATTTAGTTTATAAAAAACTGGAAACATTTTTGTTGGCAATGAAAGACTACCAGCTTCATCAGTTGAGTGTATAAATTTATCTGATATTTCTTTAGCTATTCTACGTTTGCTACCTTCATATCTATAGACTGCTAATATTTTATCATACGCTACATCAGAACCAGAACCTATTAAACTTGTTCCAGAACTATTCCATCCACTTATTTCAGTTTCAGTAGCTATAGTCCATAACCATTTTTCAGGTAATGATGACATAATAAACTTAGAACCAGCATTAATATACTCAATCAAAAATCTAGCTTTTGAGTTATTCCCAGTAATATTATTAACTTTTTCCCACAATTTCATAGTTGCATCCTAACGCAGATGAATCCCCCGAGGGAGAAAGGAGGTAAAGAACCTCAGGGGACCACCTACAATTTAGCTATTATTTCCAAATAGCGTGTGATTCTGGCATCATAAACTCGAAACCAGCTTCTGTTAATATGATGTCCACTCTCTTGTCAACACCTGTGTTTTCAAGATTTTGAACTCCTACGTATACCGCAGTATCTCTATTAACTCCATTACCAACTAGTGGTCTGTAAGCTACGTTGTTCATGTTTAACGCTAGAATCTTGACATCAGTACTATCTAAAGCAACACATCTTGCGATGTTCATGTTACCATAAACAGTAGAGATTTCAGTTACATCTAGTCCCATTACTTTCTTTCTACCTGTAACGGCTAGGTCTGCTTGGAACTGTGAATCAATTCCAATATTGTTCTTAAAGAACCCACCAATTTTGTGGAACCAAGTGTAAACCGCAGTACTACACATGTAGACTGTAGCTGCATCTTGATTGTATCTTGGGTCTTGATACTGAGACATATCTTGCAAGAAATCATCAATTGTTTTCGTTGCTAATGTTAAATCAAATATGTTTCCGTAATTAAGAACATAATCAACAGCACCTTGTGTATGAGCAACACTATCTACTGAAGCTTGTGAACTAAATAAACCAGCGTGTTCAATTTCCCACTTGTGTTCAATTAGTTTTTCTCTCCAAGTTCTAGCCCATTCATTTGGTTCATACTTAAGAGCTGTTGCTCTAGCTGTATTTGTCATACCAAACTCAGTTCTAAAGATTTGTGTTTGTCCAAAACCTGTTGAATATGGATTATCTTTATAGCTTTCTCCAGATAAAGAAGAACCTTCTCCGTAAGAATTACCTACGACATAAGAACGTTTTCCTTCTAGAGACTCAGCAATATCTTCATTATATACTACACAATCTGGAGCATTTGAAGAGAAAGAAGCTAATTCAACTACACCAGGTAATCTTAAAATTTTACCTGTAATTAATTTAACTTCTGCTGTTGCTGAACCACCACCACCTGATAAGTCTTTAGCAGCTTGAGCTCCTACTGCTGTTACACGAACTAACGCATAATCAGTAACTGCTCCACCGCCACTTGTTGAACTTACAGGAACTTTGATGATTTGGTTTTTCATAATCCATTCTGGTGCTGTACCAGCATCTCCAACTTTGATTGCTCCGTTGGATTGACCTTGAATATTTTGAATATTACCAGCACTAAAATAGTCTGTTGCCATATATAGTTTAACTTCTCCACCTTGTGATAAAGCAGTATTGTCTGATTCTTTTAATGTTGCATCATTGAATACATCCGCTGAACCATTGTAGAAACCTACTACATATGCGTATCTTTTGTGAAAAGAATGTCTCTTTTCGGTAAACTTAAACTGGGGGTCATCAGTTGGTTTTTTAGCCAATGAAGAAACTAGTCTAAAAAATGGAGTTTGGTCAATTGCCAATTCTCCGAATCTTTCAGAAAAGTCGTATCTTCTACGTAAATCTCCTGTCGCTAGTGAAGAACCTTGTGATGCCGCATAACCCTGTGTTAAGCCTGTACTTGTTGACAACGCCAATGGACTTGACGCTGGATAACTTGTATCTGCCATGTTATTACCCTCCTCGGGGTTGTTGAGTTATTATTACATCAATTTGTTTAACTCAGTTCCTTCGGCTAACAACTTATCAAAGACGGCATCGTCTACTGATTTTTCTTCTCTTTGTGTATTCCCGCTTGACGCTACACTAGTAGGCATTTGTCTAACATTTTTCATTTGTTGTATTACTTCGTTTCTAGTGTTATTAGCGACTTCATTGTCTCTATTATCTCTATTTTTCAAATAATAAACATCTTCTAATGTTAACTTGTGGGACTTTGCATACTTCATCAAATCTTCATAGTCTTCATCTGAAACATTATGTTTTGCTTTAAAACTAGTTTCTTCAGAAGCTCTACGTGATTGTTCAGATTGTTGTTTTGCAAAATCACCAAGCCTTCTTTGTACAACTCCATCTACTGTTGCATTAAACAACTTTGCAGATTGAGAGTCAGGGTTTGACAAAGCATCGTCATAATCAAAAACGAAATCTTCATCTAAGCCAAGTTGCTCTTTTACGCTCTTAGGAGCTGAGCCACCACCCTCAAAATAACCTCTCACATGAGAAATTAAATTTGGGTCCTCTTTCATCGCATTGAGTAAAGGCATATATGGTTCTAAGTCTTGCAATTGATTGTTAAGTCGTTTTGCTTCTCTTGACGAATCACTATATCGCTTTTCCCAATCTACTGAAACTTGTTCAGTATTTTGCTCTGCAACAGGGTCCTGAATAGGAGTTGTCTGTTCTACTTGAGCTTCTACATTTGGCTGTTCTACCACTTCACCCATAACTTGTTTATCAAGCTGAGAAAAAAAATCTTCAGCCACAGTATCGTTCTCAGTAGGGGTTACTGTAGATTCTGCACGTTGCGAGTCATCTACTAGTAAGTTATCCTTGTTATTTTCCATACTGTATTTCTCCTTCTAATTTACTGTACGTTTTTATCATTATCAACATTTTCTTGTTGAATTTTTTCTTTGTCTTGCATACGACTTCTAATTAGTCGTTGAGCTGCAACACTTCTATTGAGTTCTTTATCCATTGTTTTAGAACTTTCATTTAATTTATCTTTAATACCAGCTTGTACTAATTGTCTTTCTAATGTTTCAATTGTACCTCGTTGACTTTTTATAGCATTTTCTGCATTTGCTATTTGTTGTTTCATTTGTGCATACATACCTTTACGTTGTAATAATTGTTTTTTATTACGTATATCAGTTTGCTCTAGCATAGCTACATCGTCAATCAATCCAGCTTGATACCATTTAAAGTATTCTTCTAACAATGCCCATCTATTAAGTGGTTGTGTTGAACCAGCAATAATTCTAACATCAAATTTAGCTGAAGCATAATCATTAAATCTTTCTACTACCTTACCAAAATCATTATAAATAGGTATATTGATAGAAACTTCTTGTACTTCACCTTGTGTTTGCCCTTGTTCTGGCTGTACAATTCTAAACACTTTTTGTGTAGTGTAAGTAAATTGTGCAAATTGCATAAATACTTTACCTAAATGTTCAAGTGATGGTTCTACTACATTGTTAACAAATTGTCTAATTCTTCTTGTTCCATATTCATCCATTGCTAATAAACCACGATATGTTTCAGAACTTGGTCTACCAATACCTTGCATACTTGATGATATACCACTAATGTATTCTATATCTTGCTTACCTTGTTGGGTTACTGTGTAGAATGCATTGTTAATAGGCAATGGTTGTATTGGGTTAGGTGGTTGAAATCCTTGTCTATACTTTAACATAGCTCCAGGACTACTTGAATATTTTTCCCACTCTTCTTCGTCAACACTTCCTTCGGTATATAACCATCTAAGGTTTGATGCTAAGTTTGCATTGTGTAACATAATTTGATGTGATTTATTTATTTCTCTTTGCTTACCTATCATTGGTATAACAGCACTTACAGCATAAGGTGTGTTTGTATGTTGATAAGGTATTGGAACAATAGGATAGTCTTCTATAGGCAATATTTGTTCATATAAAAACATATCACCCGCAGAAGCAGTTACTTTAATTTGTGTTTTAAAAAATGGTACGTTTTCTACTACTTGCTCTCTAAAAGATGGGTCTTTTACTAAGTTTTCAAATTGTACTTTTGACATAACAATTTGTTTTGTTCTTGTTTGAGACCTAATTAATTCTGCTTCCATCAATGCTTGTTGTTCTTCAATTCTAGATTGCATTTGTTCAAATAGTTTTTGAGATTCTATTTCAGACCTTTCTTCTAACATTTCTCCTTTTTCTACTAACATTTGCAATTCTTGTTCTTTTTCTTTTAGAACAACTTCCATTTCTTCTTGCATATTTAAAATATCTTTTTGTGTAGCTTCTTTAATCTTTTGAAGTTCTCTTTCTGTAGGAGGTTTTCTTAACCAAACATTAACATGAGGTATTTTTTCTTTTGTATATACTTCATAGAAGTCAAGAATATCATCTTTTTCTCCTTCTAATGTATAAGCTTCGTGTTCTAAATCTCCTGGTTGAATACTATCTGATTCGTGTATATCTCTATTAGAATATTGTTTTGTTTGTGTCGTACCTGATGCACGGACAATTTTACGTTTCATATCAGGAAACATTTGTATCAATGATGTTTTAGAAATATTTTTTTGTACTATAATATAGTTTGCATCTCTAAAAAGAAAGTCTCTACTCATAGGGTCTACATAAACATCATAAGGGTCTATAGATTTATAAATTACTTCACCCATACCATTATCAGCATCTGGGTCTATTTCTACTTTAAAAAACCCTAAACCTTTAACAAGTGAGTCTTGAATTACTTCAGAAAATAAACTTTTACCACTAGACAAATGCCATGAATGTTCAGCAATCATACTATGGATATGTGCTATATCAGCATCACTACCCTCTACACCAACTGCTTGCCACTTAGGATTGTTAGCCGTAATAAAAAATTTCATAATATCAATCGCTGGTGTAATACGATTAATAATAAAGTCTGGCATACCACCTTCTCTTAAATCTTCTTTTTCTTCAGCTGATAATTGGTCATTTAAATAAAAGTCCATTCCTTTTTGAGAATCGCTAAACCATTTTTTTCTATAATAATTATTAGCTTTATTAAACAACTCTCTATTTGTTTCTGCTTTGCTTTTACGTGCCATATTAGTCCCTTATTTCAAAATGTGGTAAGTCGTCAAAGTTATTATCTTTTAACTCGGTATCTCTATCCCAATCTCCACCCCAACGTATAGTTAATCCCATTGAAGCGGCAATACCCATAACAAATCCAGCAAAGTATGTAAAACGTTCTCTATCTTTCCAATCTATAGGATAAGGTGCTACGTCTACAGCTAACGATGGATACTGATTGTGTCTACCTTTAGGATATTTTAATTTACTAAAACCTTTTTCAAACAATTCGTTTTGTTCTTTTTCTCCACGATGTCCTTGTAGTACTGAACAATCAAAATCTTCAACTACTCTTTCAAATAGTTCAATTAATCTTGGGTCGCAAGTATTCAGTCTTTCTTGTGATTTTTTACCAAACTTAGGCATTACTGTCTCTTTAAAAATTCAAATATGTCTGAATCTCTTAATATTTCTCTATTAGTTTTTGCATCAGGAAAAGCACGACCATACTCTTCATCAGTCAAAGACATAGGATTCTTTAGAGCTTTATCAAATAAATTTACATCACCTTCCATTAATAAATGAAAAGGCTTTTCTGCCATATTTACTAAATCAGGATTATTATATATTAACATTTTATCTTCTGGTATATTGTTTTGTACATATAAGGCGTATTCTCTTTCTGCTCTTTTTGTTTTCTTTCCATACATACCATCTACTTCTATATTGAATCCTACTTCAGCTAGTCTTCTTTGTAAACCTTCTACTTCTTCTTTACTATCGTATGGACCAAATTCTGTATTCATCTTCATTTTGTCTTGCATTGTCGTCTCCTAAGCTACTATCCAGCTTTTTGCTTTACGTTTTGGTTTATACCATTTTGGTTTTTCTGTACCATTGTTTGCATAATTAGGCGGAAATGCGTGTAAATTTGCATAATAAAGTGCTTCAATTGTGTCATCATGCGCCATTCTTGGTCCGAAAGTTACAATTTCGTTAACCAAATCAAACATATTTTCCCTTAAATATAAGGAACCTACAGAAAAAATACCAGATAAACCTGAATAAATTCTGTTTCTTTTTTGTTGTCCACCTGGTTTTTCAGGTATTACAGCTATATCGTAACGATTGATTCTTCTTCTTTCATCGTTTAATGCTTGCAGAATACTACGATTCATAGCTACATCTTCTACTGTAGCTTGTTTACAATTATATTTTTTATACATTTCTATAATGTAATCTACTACACCTTTTTTATCAATAATAACTCCACTGTCATCTTTCGCACCTAAAGTAGGAATACTACGATGACGCTCGTATTCTAATACATAGCGATTATTATTTGCATCAACTGCTACTACCATAATAACACTAAAGTCTGCATTTTTAGTATTAATATCTGTTGCTGGGTCGCATCCAATAAACGTATTTACAGGAGTTCTTACGCCATCAATGTTGATATATCCTTGACTTTCAGCTTTATCGTAATCNTAATAACCTTCCCAGTACTTTACGTGTTTTCTACCCCAAACTGAATCTTCTTCAGATTGTACTTCCATCATATATTCTTGATAGAACTTGCTAGGCGTTCCACTATCTTGATAAAACTTTTTCTTTTCTTCTAGCTTAGATATAGGAAACCAACTATCCCAAAGCGATGTACCATCTGGTTGTATTGCCTTATAAGTAATTACTCTCCATGCAAAATCGTCTTTGCTTTTTTTACTACGCTCGTAATTAATGATGAGGTTATTGATAAAGCTATCATAGTGCACAGGAGTACCATTGACCCGAAGACGACCAGTATGAGGCTCAATAGCAGGATAAACAACAGCAGTAACGAGATTGCTATTCTTAGCCCTCGCTTCAGCCGTGATAGTATTTGCTTCGTGTTCGAAGTCGTCAAGAATGATGAGGTCGTATCTTTTGTGTAATTTAGCACCCCCTCTAATACCCGCAACATTCGATTTACTAATGAGTTTACATCCATTTGCTAACTCCACATCTTCTTCTGTCCATTTTTTTCCCTTCAAACTACCAAAGTAGTATTTTATTTTTTCATTGTATTCAAAGTGGTACTTAATATAATCCATATTACCAGTACTTAATTTTTGTGTTGCTGATACCCAAGCATAAAATAACATATCGTCTTTTGGGCAAAAGCAAAAATCTTTTATAATAGAACACTTTGTTAGTACAGTTTTTCCGTGTCCTCTTGGTAAGATAACAGCTAATTGTTTTACACTATTGTCATCAATAGCATCAGCCATTTCGTAATGGAATGGAGGTGTTTCACTCCTCATAAAATCATCAGGAAGAAAAAGTTTACCAAAAGCTATTAAGTCTTTACTTGCTAGTTTTAGTGCTTTTTCTGCTTTGCTTACGTTGTTCTTGTTTATGTTCATCTTCCATAAACTTTGTAAATTTATCTTTGTCTTTTTTCATAATAATATATTTATCTAAAATATTATCTATCATTATGATGTGTTGTTGAAGTTGCATCAAGTGAAGTTCAATGCCTTTTATAGCACGAACCATATCACCTTTAGTTACTCCTTTTCTTTGTATCGGCATAATCCCCTACCATTTAACTTTGTTAGCCCAATATGCAGCTGACATTTTACCTTTCGCTATATTCTTAGCGTGTCTTGCTTTAAAACTTTTTCTTTTCATTTTCATACGTCTTGATTCACCTTTTTTAGGTTTTCCCGCAGTCTTTGCTCCTTTTTGACCAAAACGTATTGTTTTAATTTTATCGCCAACTTTAGCAACTACAATATGAGATTTCTTAGGATGGTTAGGAGTACGTTTAGGTTTATTATAACCAGAAACACCAGCTCTTGCTAACCTTGGGTCTTTTTTCTTAGCCATTATCCTTGTCCCCTATAACGTTTTTTATAATATTTTTTACTAGCTTTAGTTCCATACTTAGTCCTAGTGCTTTGTCCTTGCCTAGTTTTTTTCTTACCATTTGTATGTCTTTTAACTTGTGGTTTTAGTCCTCTCATTTCTTTTTCTTACGCTTCACAAATGTTCTTACATTTGTTGGCTTACCTCCCACTCCTTGTTTTTTAGCTCTTTTTCTTTTGACCGCACTTCGTTTTTGCGCAGCAGTCATAGATTTAGCTTTAGCTTTTGGCACACATTTTGGGTATCCTCTTTTACTTTTACTTGCAGACTTACGCCCACATTTCTGGTATTTACCTTTTTTCTTAGGTGCACCAATATCTACCCATTCTTCAGCAAACCACTTCTTTAAACCAGTGTTTGCCATTATTTACCTTTTCTATACCTACCACCACGTTTTTTATATTCTCTAACAAGCCAAGCATTAGCATAAGCAGAAGGATAAACCTTAAACTTTCTTTTTGCTGCTGCCTTCACTCTTGAGTACAACGCTTTATTTGTAGGTATATTTTTAGCCATTATTTTTTCTTTTTCTTTCTCTTTTTCATAATTGCCTTTTGTAATCTTTTAGGCAATTTCTTTTGACCAGCAGTTAATTTTTTACCCATCTTTTTTCTACCAGCAGCTTTCGCTTTTTTTGATGGTCTACCTCTTTTACTCCCGTAAGTACCTTTACCATATGGCATATCAGTTCTCCCAACAGTTTATTTTATCTTTTGTAAATTCCATTGTTATCCACCCAGTTCGTTGTATTCCATAAAAAGAATATCGTGCATAATCTGCGTAGCGTAAAAATGAACCTCCTCTAATATACCACTTTCTTTTTAAAGTTTCCAGACCTTCTTCATCTATCGTTAAAGAATCTATAGGTTTGCAATATAGTTGGTGATTATGTCCTAAGAAAAATACATCCCCATCACTATACACTGATGCCATTTTATCTAACTCGGTATCACCATTTTTAGCACCACTTTTACCATGACCACTAACCATATACCAATCTTTACCTTGTATATTAATACGTGCATATCCAGGTAATCTATAGTAAGGAACACCCATTTCACTTGCTAATGTTTTACAAATATCAAAATCTAGTATATTAAAACTTCGTAAATAATCATGATTACCCCCACGGATAAACAAACATTTATCAGCAATTGGCTGTACCAATTTTAAAAATGCTAAATATTGTTGTTCAGGTGTCATAGATTGTCCACGTTGATTAATATTGTAATTAGGCGGTATAAGTTCTATCATATCACCATTACCAAACCATCTTGCATTTGGGTCTTCGTAAATAATTTTTATAGCTTCTTGGAACTTTTTCATATCAAATTCGTTAGCACCTACGTGTACATCCGTTAATCCGTGTACTCGAAGCTTTTCATCGCTATCAACAGCAAATACTTTACCTGGTTCTATCTCTAATTTATCATATTCTTTTACATCGCTAGGTATAGGTATTGAAAACCATTTACCACACGACTTACAACTAAATTGTTGTTTGACAGTATCTTTATTTCGTTTTTTGCCCTCTTTTTTAGTGAGCATACTACTACAATGTGGACAAATCATTAGTCCTCCTGTGTTTTTTCTGGTAATACTTTGCGTTGAGCACCTTCTATTTCGTCTGGACTAAATCCTTGAAATAATCCTACAACACCCGTTTCTACTTTCTTAACTTGATTACCTAGTGTGCCAATAGCTTTACCTAATTCTTTAATAGATTGCAATGCTATATTCTGGTCTTCACTAGTATCAGCTAGTTGTTTCAACGAACCTAATATGTATGCGTGGTCAATGCCTAATTCTTTAGCTACTTCTTTAGAAGTTTTTTCTATTTCACTCATTACTCGCTCCTGTTTTAGTAATATTACTGCTTTTTTACGTGCAGTATTACGATTTTTTTCAGTAAACGCTTTCATATAAGCACTTACAGCATCCTTTCCAACTGCGACGCTAGTCGCAAAAATTTTTTCTTTATTGGTACACTTCGTGCGTTGTTTAACTCTTTTGTTTGTATTTTTAATTTTTTGTGAAAATGTGTATCTGTTAGGGTGTTTGGCAAAATCGGTATCCATATATGTCTTTGCACTTCTTATAAATGTACCAACAACAGTTCTGACATAACCATTATTACTAGAATAGTTTTTGCTATCCTTCGGATGGTGCAGATTCTCAGATACTTTTAATAACTGTATTATGCGCCCATCGTCGCTAAGCACCCAATCGCCCTCTTGCCCTTTCCTCCAATCTTTAACAAGAGGGGTCACTGGATAAGTTTCTCTAAATTCTTCAGTATTATCGTAAATGTAATGACGTACTCGTTTGATAACCTTACTTTGTGGCATTCTTTTTTTCTAGTTGTTTATGTAATGATTCAATCAAAAACATGACTTGTTTTGGTATAAAATACTTTGTTCCGTTGATTTCTATAGGTACACTACTAGTTCCCTCGGCTGCATCCATATCGTCTATTTCATTTAGTACATAGCCTTCTTCTTCTATTTCAGATATAAGTATTTTTTCTAGCTTTACAAGCTTTTGTATATGTTCAAGTATTTTAACTTGTTCTTTATACGGCAACTTGCCTAGCCATTTTATTGCTATTCCCATTGATTTTCCTTGACAAACTTTAGAAAACACCTTATTTTTAAGCTACCAAGTAGCTACTAAACAGATAACTAAGTTATATAACTAGTTCTATTTCTTTTTCTTTGGTACTTTCTTTTTCTTTAACTCGGCAGCTGCTTTTTCTTTTTCAGCTAAAATATCTAAGACAGCTTCTTCAAGCATCTCTTGTTCTCTTTGTTCAGCTAATTCAGCTTCTCGTCTAGCTACACCAGTTAAACCAGTCTTTTCTAAGTCTTTAGTTGTATACGTCATAATATAACTTATGTATAACCCATGTTATTTCCAAGAAAAATTATAGCATTTTGAAATGGACCTATATACACACACCCTACCCCCCTTCGGTGGTTTTTGAATTATACTTTTTTAGTTATATTCGAGTTTTATATTAACCAACTAGGAGGTTGTAATCTATGGCTAAGATTATTACTGACGAAGCTAAGTTAGCTTTGTTCCAACAGTTTGTGGCTATCAACATCGGTTCTTTACAAAGACAGATGCAGGTGTCCAAACGACCAGTGCCAGATTGGGTTGTTCTCAGAACTTTCAACAGTATTATCGAGTTCGGTAATCAGCTTGAGATGTCTGATAACTCCGCAGTCTCTAGTATGTTAACCAACGTACTAGCGTCTACTGGTGTCAATGTTACTGAAAAGTAACGGGACTGAAGTCTGGGTAGTACTTCATTAATCAACTACCCTTTTTTCTAGTAGTATTATTCTATTATTATATATTATATATGCATATATGTGGTATATATGATAGTATTAGTCGTATTATCGGAGGAGAGGTAACACCCGCATATATATACACATTATGTGGATAACATGGGGATAAACATAAATCCTCTTTAAAGAGCTCCTGTAACAGCCATTGCGATGTCGTAGCTTACTGAAAGGTTGAAGCGGTCAATATGGCTGAAATACGGCTGAAATAGCACATCTCTAGTAAATAGAGCAAAGGGAGGTGATGCTATATGCGATATATTCATATCGTTGCAGAACTACATAAAGATGACAATGGTCGTTATCTACTTATAGATGATTCTGGTACATCAGTAAAAATCTATGATATGATAGACCTTGTTATGTACATATGTAGATTCTTTAAAGGGATGCAGTAATGTGTCCCTTATACATAAACATTAATCTATGAAATGGAGTGAACTATGACTAAAGAAGTAATAAAAGAAATTGGTAATGTATTAACTAGTGGTTATCTTAATAACAATAAGGTATTTACCATCTTATCTTTATTAGTGGCGAATGGTGGCGCTAATGCGGATATGAACATGGAGGAAATTGATAGAGTCCTTCGTGAGCATTTTACTATCAAGAACTAAATTATGAGGGAGTAGGTAGAGCGACTAAGCAATTATTTATACCATTAGTTAGTTCACTTCTCCTACTTCCTTATATTAAAAGATTTGGTCCATTCTACCATAAAAGAATCGGGTGCATATACTCGTTAAATAAACTTGGAAACAAGGATAAAGTGTTAAGTGGCTTACGTAGAGCTAACTAATGCGACATTATTTATAGTGTTTAAGTATGCAGTTGGAATACATAGAATACAACAAGGTAAGTCCTACAGGCACTGAGTTGGAGTCTATATTGGTGCATCAACATCAATTGAGCTAGTGATAGCAATAGGAATAATCCATAGGATATGACATAAAGGTGTAGGAGCCTGGTTGTTATATTCAGTCGGTGTATAGATGCTTATGCGAAAGTGTAAGTATAAGACAGCCAAGACCATGTAAACCTTTTCCTAAAAGGAACATAGAGATGTGCTAATCGATAGATTTCTCAAAAGGAAGTCCCGATTGCTATTTCAAGCGCACATTTCATATTGATAGTCTACCTTTTTATGTATGAAAAGAGTCCATTAAATTGGAGTAAACAAACAGACGAGTGATTGGCACTACCAATCGGAGCAAGTCTTGAAACTTCTGAGAGCATAGAGCCCTCGAGCATCTTTGAAATAGAAGATGTCTAGATGAACTTCCAAGTTCGCTAGGTATTCCGAAATGTTATTCATTGGGAGGCATCCTAATAATAATTTAGTAGGGGTAGAAATAACTCAGAAGTAAGAGTGATAGGCGATACCTATTGGGCTTGATATAATACTTGGTGAATAAAAGCTAAGTGGATATAGTTCTTAACAAATAAGGGAACTTAAAGTTATATCATTGTAATCCGTAGTCTCAGGATTCCAGTTTAAAATTAGTCAATGAAAGAGAGTGAACATGAAAGATTTATTAGCGCCATTTATGGAGGCTGGTAGTGAAGGATATGATACTACATTGCAATCTATGGCTTGGTGTAGAAAAACTAAAGATAAAAATGATAATCCGTATTATATGGTAAAGTTTAGTGATAGATACATATACCATATTACTCCTAATGATTATTATGAAGATTCAGTAAAAAAGTTTCATACAATGTGGGANGATAATATAGTAGTAACTGATGAAGTAAAGAANTATAGGAAACANTATAAAAACTTACATACGATACCACGCTATCAAATGTGGAGNATAATAGATAAAAAGTTTACAAAAGTATCTTGGTTATCTATGTATGAAGACCAAAATGGCAAACCTTATTACTTTATACCAAAAACTAGAGTAATACCATTTAAAACTGATACAAGATTTATTTTGAAGAAAGATTATTATATATTTCATCAAGATATAAATAAAAATGGAACTTTAAAAAATAAAGCAAGACTATGGTTTCCAGTTAAACCATGGGCTTTCCAACCCTAAGGAGTGAACATGAGAAATACACCTAGACCTTATCAAGAATACTATTTAAGGGTTCAAGATACGGACAATAGAAAAAGTAGAGCAATATTATCAGCATATGCAAAGTACAGACGTGAAACATTACTTGGTCGTATCGCAGATAGATTTGATAGATTAATCGATATATTAACTAAGAGGAGCTAAACATGGGATTTGATTTATATGGTGAAAATCCAGTAAAAAATGAGTTCAAGCATCAGAAAAGATGGGATGAACTTTCTTCTATGTCTTATAAAGAACGTGAAGAAAAAGAAGTGAGTGATGAATATTTTAGTTTAATGACAAAGTATGAAGATGCAAATCCAGGTGCATATTTCAGAAATAACGTATGGTGGTGGAGACCTTTGTGGTCCTTTGTTTGTAATCATTGTTGGGATTTACTAGATGACAAAGATATGGATTGTGGTAATTACAATGATGGACACGTTATTACTAAGGAAAAAGCAATAGCAATAGCTAAAAGACTTGAAGACGTTATTGAAACAGAAGAAACTAAGATGTGGATTAAAGAACACATGGACAACTTAGAACAAGCTAAGCGTAACAATAAACAAGTCGAAGCTGAACTAGAAGAACTGAAAAAGATAGTTGAAGTAAAGACAGATAATCCTGATATTTACCCAGCTATATACCCAGATAAGTACAAAAAAAAGTATGATGAGATTTATGCTAAAAGAGATTGGGCTAGTAGTTACCCGTTTCATAAAGATAATGTCATCAACTTTATTAAGTTTGCAAAACAATCAGGAGGATTTTCAATATGTTAAGAGATAAGACTCAAACATTGCGTATTCTCGGACATCTAAAAAGACATGGTAACATCACATCTATGGAGGCATTTCAAAAGTATAGTGCCACTAGGTTGAGTGCAATCATATTTAGATTAAGAGAAGAGGGTTTTGACATTGATACTAGAAAGGAACACAAAAATAATAAGTCTTTCGGTAGATACGTGTTAGAAGACACTCAGAATAATCTTCAATTACTATACGAGTATAGAAGATTGATTAATTAGGTCATAGGTGGGTGCTATTTGTAACGAATAGTTAAATGGTTCCGTAATAGCCAGCCCTCTATAGCCTGAAAAGGTATTGACTATAACCTGATAAATAGTTATATTCTATGAGGAGGATTCATGATAGACATACCAAAAATATATAACAAATACTTGCAACGTAAAAGTGTAGAAAATCGTAAAAAATATGAAAAATATAAAGGATGGTTTTCAGCTAGTAGCGCAGGTAGTTGTTATAGAAAACAATTACATAGAAGACAAGACTTAGAGCTTGACCCTATGGATGAAAAGAGTGCTAGACTTCTAAGATTAGGTACATTAGTACACGCTGATTTTGAAGAAGCACTAAAAGAATTTGACATTGAAGAACGTGTAGATAAACCAGATGAGATTCANGTANTAACAGAACATAGAATAGAAATACCAGAACTTATGGTTGTAGGACACTTAGATGTCGGTGTAGTAAACCTAGAAGGTGAGATGATACATGTATANGATATTAAAACCGCAGGTGCTTGGAAATGGCGTATGAAGTTTGGTAGAAATCCAGACAAAAATCCAAGTGTAAACTACGAATTACAATTAGCTACTTATGCGATAGGATTAGGTAATGAAAAAGATATTACTGATTTGAGACTATCTATTATGTGGTATAATAAAGACAATTCAATGATGCGTGAAGAAAAGATTAGTGAATTATATCTTGAAGAAGCGTTTGATTATTGGACAGATTTAAATGAAACTTCTGATAGTGTTGCAGGTAAACCTGAAGAACTTATTCCAGGTGAACAGAATGTTCCAGTATATAACTGGGAATGTAAGTATTGTGAGTTTCAAGGTAAATATTGTCCTGGATTGTATAATATTTAGGAGAAACAATGAGCAAAGAAGAAACGCATTGTTGTCTATGCAATGGTATATTAGATGACCCTTACGGACACAACGCTGAACCAATAATGACAGGTAGATGTTGTAGTATATGTAATATGTCTGCAGTAATACCTATAAGATTAAAACTTTTACAGATTAGTTTAGATAAAGATGGAGGAAATAAATCGTGGAAGAAAAAAATAAAGTAACTAAAAATGAATGGATAGCTTTTCTGGAGGTGAGACAAGATGGACAATATAATATGTTTAGTCCTGAAGCTAGGAATAGTGCTGGTCTTGATAAAGATAAGTGGAAACAAATCATGAGTAATTTTGACGAATTATATGAATATTGGGGGGACTTAAATGAGTGCATTTCAAACGTTAAGTAAAATAGATGTTAGTGAACATACTGAAAAGAAAGGTAAGTTTACATATCTTTCTTGGGCTTGGGCTGTGAAAGTACTATTAGAAAACTTTCCAGATGCAACTTGGAAGATACATACCTTTATAGATAATGGAGTTGAAACACCTTATATGCGTACGAACGCTGGTTGTTTCGTTCAAGTATCTGTAGAGATAGATGAAGTAATAAGAACTCAAGTGCATCCAGTACTAGACCATATGAATAAAAGTGTAGATGAACCTAACGCTTTTCAAATAAACAATTCAATACAACGTTGTTTAGCAAAAGCAATTGCATTACATGGATTAGGTTTATATATCTATGCTGGTGAAGATTTACCAACTGAGCCTGAAGAGTTAAACGAGAAACAAGTAACTGAACTATTTGATTTACTTGGTAAGATTGACAACACTCAACTTAGTGAGCAGATAAAGAAAGCTGTTAATAGTAAAGAAATAAATGATAGCAACTTTAAAGGCGCTATGGCTAAGTTAAGGAGGCAATATGAAACCTCTTAACGTTGAAGGCAAAGCAGTTGAATTTAGAGATGATATATACAAACTGCACACAAAGTATACAATAGGGGTAAACGATGGCAAAGAGTTTCGTGAAGCTACGTTTACTGGTACTAAGTTATATCACGGTAAACCTATGTTAACATTTGTGATGTATGGAGGTAGAAGTAATGGTCATCTTAACTTAAATATTAATCAAAGCTATCTATCTTATGCGATAGAAGAACCTATGGAGGATAATGAAGATGGGTAAATTAAGCGAAGGACAAGCGAAAGACTTGTTAGATAAAGGTGTTATTGATAAAAGCACTTATAATAAAATGCAAAATGATGGTATTATTAGCGCAGGTAGAGGTATAAAGCGTAGATATATACAAACAGCTGATGGTAACTATGTATCACCTATGCTGTACTTCTCAGGATTGAAAGGTGCTAAGTATTCAGATGACATGAAGAAATTGAAAACGGAAGTGAATCAAGTAATAGAAAGATTTACTACCACAACTATGGAGAATAAATAAACATGAAAGAAGCTAATATTAACTTTGTGAATAACGAAGGTTCAGGGTACACACCAGTACCAGAAGCTACATATCCAGCTCATGTATCTTCATTTAAGATGAATGAATACAACGGCAGTTATGTATTTAATGTTACGTTTCAGGTAGCAGATGAAGCTAAAAAACTAAAGCTACCTAAACTACGTAAAGATAATAACGATAATCACGTTCCTACAGGTGAATATACTGACGGTACATTCGTTGTAGGTAAAGAATATAGAACAGATAAAGGCGTATGGCTTACACCTAATCCTTCTGAAGGTGAAGAGTGGAAGAACAAACGCTATAAAGAGTTCTTTGAAAAAATGGGCGTATCGTTTCCTAAAAATGAAGATGGTATTGTTCAGCTAGGCATTGTAGAAGACGATGATGTCTTTGGTTTACCTTGCTTGATTACTCTGAAAGAAACATCTTTCACTAATAAAGATGGAGAAACTAAGAAAGCACTTCAAGTAGCTGAAGTCTCCGCTTGGGAAGGTGGTACAAGAGTATCAAAAGAAGAGTTTGATGCTGATGATTTACCATTTTAGTGTTGAATAATTAATACTAATATGTTATATTATATGAGGGTTCAACGTATTGAGATTATTAGGATTTTCCTGGTGATGTGAATACAGGCTAGGCAAGTTAGAGCCCTCGTATAAAAGGAGGAATCTTGGATAAACTTAAACAAGCACAAGAATTGTTGCGTGTAAATACTGTTTGGAATAGAATCATACAACGAATAAAAAATAGTTTAGATATTGGTTCTAGTGAAAAAGATTTAATAGACGATATTGTGCAAATTGAATGGGCGAAGGAAAAACGCAATGAACGAAGCAGTAATAACGATTAAATTAACAGATAGTGAAGTAAACTTAATGGTTGAAACACTTAAAAATAGCACCTTGAATGGTGAAATGAAAGAGCCGTTACAAAGATTAGAAAACGATTTAGTTGATATTCTTGATATGGTATCTTTAAAACGAAGAGAACAAAAACTTATGAATAGTAGGGAGGTTACTATTGGGGAAAACTTATCTTAATAAATTAAAACCTGGTTCTAGGTTTAATCTACATGGTTTGCAGGGTATACTACTTAGCGTAGGTATTAATGCAGAAGTGCTAATAACTGAAATACCAAATGATGTATGGCATCAAGAAAACGAGTCTTACTACAAAGGAAGACACACTTGGTCTGCTAAAACATTAGTGGAGGAGTTATGAAATGCGAAGCATGTGGACACGTGAACGGAAGAAAATACAATCCAATAAGGCGTATCATTTCTCTCTTGGAAGCAAGAGGCGAAAACACAATATGTCAAAGAAGATTGAAACGAGTTATAAAATTAATTCGTGAAAATATTAAGTCTGATAGTAACAATCAAAAATCATTTTACTTTCTGCAANCAATATCAAAGATACCTAATGGTACTGTAGAAAGAGTTATTCATCAATATAATATGGACGAAAGAGTATATCAAGGCAAAGGCTTTGCATATTTACAACAAATGATTATATCTGAATACGAAAATGAATCTAAACTATTAGAAAATGAGATTAAAATGTTTGGTAGAACACCAAAGAAAACTAAAGTTGAGCGAGGAGAATATAAAAATGTCTATAGTAGCAATGGAGGAGACACTCTTTCCAGTTAGAGAAGTTCCAGCAACCTTTATGAAAGCTGAAGGTAAGAAAAGAAGTTTGATGACTGAAACAGGGTATAAGTTCATCGTAAGAGAAGATACAGGAGATGTACTATCTTGTATGACTGATGAATATAAAGTAGTTGACAACAAAACAGTTGTCGATAAAGTACAAAAAGTATTAAAAGGAAACGGAGTTGAACTAGCTGAAGCAAGAACATTTTCTGGTGGACAACGTTCTATATGGAAATGGAACTTTCCTAATACTGAAGTAAAAGTTGATAAAGGCGACTTGATAAATCCACAATTAATCGTTGCAAATAGTTATGATGGTACAACATCAGTTAATGTAATGGGTGGTGCATTCAGACTTGTTTGTTTGAATGGTTTGACAATTGGTAATGTTTTGACTAAGAAAAAAGCAGTACATAAGAACAACAATACTGGTATTGTAGATATTGATAAGACAATAACTGATACAGTAACTATGTTAGTTCAGTTGTTTGAACAGGAATTTCCTAGACTAACAAGTACTAAGCTTAGAAAGAAACATATGATAGATATATCTAAAATTATTCCAACACAATATATGGAGGACTTTACAAGATATTGCGTAAATAATAATATGAATACATATTGGGATTTACTGAATGCTTGTACTTATATCGCAACACACGTTGCACATAGAGATAGAGAGTCTGTACATTTAATGGAGAATCAGATATATCCTACAGTAACAAGATTAGCAAGAGCATAGGTTCCTGAAACGTAAAAGGTCCCTGAGATTAGACCACTTGATAAAGACTGGCTACTGCGCAGAAGTCGTATAGAGAAAGTAGCACGACCCTCTTTACAAAGTCTATTCTCTTGCTGATAGTCTATAGGATGATACATGGAAGAGCTCCAGTAGTTGCCTAAAGACTATACTACAGAAGACGCACATGTAATCATTCCTTGTGATAGTTGAAGCCGATAACTATTTAATACCAGGTACACAAGGTTTTGCCTTATTCTGTAGTAAAATTGGGCGGTGATGGATTAGCCAGTAGACTCTAGAGTTTATAAGCCGCCCAAAATATTTGGAGGAAACATGAAATTAAATAATAGAGAACAAGCTTGGAAAAATAGAAAATACAATGATGATGACTTTAAAATTAAAGAAAATTTTGAAGAAAGACTTAAGAATTTTAAGTCAATTGACGTTTGGAGCAAAGAACATATTGCAGAACGTGAAGAATTCTATAAAAAGTTTGGTAGAGCTTGGTGGATATTTTGCGGTGTATCAGTTGTAGAAAAATATAATGACCAATGGATTAATCAATATAGAATATTAGATGGAGAAATAAATGAGTAAAAATATGGATGATATGTGGGTATGTAGTTATTGCGGTTCAGAAGAAGTACAAACAAGAGCATGGATTATTATAAATACAGAACAAGTAATGGATACTTTAGATGATATTTATTGGTGCGATGGATGTAAAGATGAAGTCAATGCAATAACATACTTTGAATTTAAAGAAAAGATTGCTGAAGAATGCGGAGGCAATAAAGAAAAGTATCACCAAATTTTAGATGGGAGTAGAATGTAATGGGATATTTCAAGAAAAAAGAAATAGAACTTATGGACAACTATAAGTTAAGAGAAGCAGAAGACTTTGAAGACGGAATAGATAGGTATCCTATGCCTCATATACCTACAGAAGAGGAAATAGAAGATACTAAACAAGATACTACGTGGAGTGTTAAACACGAGGGACACTTGAACAGAAATAATATAATCTTCCATACTAATAAATATCAAAAACTTTACCAAAAAATGAAAAAAGTTGATGATAAATTGAAGGAGCATAGAGATGAGTGACGCTGAAAAAGCATTTGATTTACAAGAAAAAATAGCAAAGCTAATAGATAAATTAAATGAGCTTGGATTTGAGTATATGTATTATAACAATATAAGCTCAATAAGAAGAAAGAGAAAATAAGATGATGAAATTTATAAGTATACCTGTATATAGTAGTACAGATGAAGAAACTGGAGTAACGCATTATGACACAGATGCTATGCGTGAAAAGTTTGAAGAAGAAATGGTATTGTTAGAAAGCTCTACACAAGCAGAACTTGATGGATGGGCTGATAAACAGGCAGATTATGCTATGGATAATATGACAAGTGATTTATATGAACAAGCTATGGAGGCATTTGAATGAGTGAAACAATAAAAGAAAAATATGATAGAACTAAAATGTGGTATGATTCAGCACAAAAATTACTTATGGGTAGAACTATTGAAAATGTATGGTGGCAAGAATGGGATGAAGACTATCCAGGAGAAGGAACTGGATTAGTATTTGTTACAGATAAAGGCGATGCATTCTTTGTAGGAATGGATGATGAAGGTAATGGTCCAGGTTCTTTACATGTCGGTATGAGCAATGAACGTAGAAAAGAGTTTAAGAAAGACGGATTATGTACTTCTTGTTTACCAGTAGGTGTAGAAAGCAATTCATCATATAAGAAAATGTGGGAAGAGCTACATGGATTAAAAGATGAAAGATAATTGTCCTACCGTATTTCCTTATTATGGAGGAAAATATATATTATCTAGAAAGTTGGTACCAATGCTTCATAGACATACAAGATATGTAGAAGTATTTTTTGGCGGGGGAAGTATGTTCTTCAGAAAAAATAAAGCCAAAATAAATATATTAAATGATTTGCATAATGATGTAATAAATTTGTATATTTCGGTAGCGGAGGACTTCAATGAGTTTAAACGATATGCTAAACATATATTGTTATCAAGAACTCTTCACGAAAACTTTAGAAAACATATACACGAAAATAAATCTTTTGATATACCTGATGTAAAAAGAGCGGCAATGTACTTTTTCGTATTGAAAACGGCTTTTAATAAAAACCCTTTTCTACCATTAAGTAAAGACGCTAGATGGAACGATGGTATACTTGACGACTTAGAAGCTAGTAGATTGAAATTACAAGACACTTATATAGAGTGTATGGATTTCAGAAAGCTATTTGACAAATACAAACCAGATGAAAATGATATGTGGTATCTTGACCCACCATATGTAGCAGCTACTGATAGAAGCGATTACTATATTCATTCATTTAAAGATGAAGACCATAGTGATTTAAAGACTATGTGTGATGACATTGATAAAACAGGGGGAAAGTTTATGGTTAGTTATGATAACAGACCAATTATCTGGGATATGTATAGGCACTATAACGTACAGGAGATACCTATAAAGTACGCTGGACAACTACATAGCGATGAAAAAAAGATTGAACTAGTTATAACAAACTATATACCAAAGAAACAACAACTAAGTTTATTTGAAATGGAGGATTAATGGATAAACTGAAAGACGTGAACGATATATTAGAAATGCCGAAAGCTGAAGAAGCTGAGATTGCGGTATTAGGTTCTATATTACTTGAAGGTAATGAAGTGTTTGAAAAGTCTAAAGGTATTATCAGAAATGCAAAAGCATTTTATTCTGATAAACACCAGAACGTTTGGAATACATTTGTAGAACTATATAGAAATAATGTAGCGATTGATACAGTAACAGTATACAATGCTATGAAAGATAGTAAAATAGATAAGAACTTAACTACATACTATCTAACAGGATTAGCCGATGGTGTTCCTACAACTGCGAACATTGAACATTATTCTAAAATTGTATGGTATAAGTATATACAACGTAGAGTAATTAAAGGTTCCCAAGTATTATACAACTTAAGTTTGAATAGTAAAGAAGATGTCATTGAATTACTACACGAACATGAGAAAGAAATAGAAGAACTAAAATCTGTTGCACCTAGCAAGAAAGTAGATACTAAAGATATAATTAACGATACTATATCAACACTTAAAACAGGTAGTAATTTAATTCCTTTTGGTATTGAACAGCTTGATAAAGCAGCAGGTGGTATGACTCGTAGTGAAATTACTGTACTTGGTGGTAGACCAGGACATGGTAAAACTACTATGGTTATAAATGTTGTAAAGCGATTACTTGAACAAGGCTTTAAAGTTATGTTATTTAATCGTGAGATGACTAACGTTGAAATGATGAAGAAGATATTAGTAATGGAAAATCCAAAGTTTAGTTACGAAAAGATTAGAAAAGCTAAAGACATTGATAATGAAATTACTGAAATATCTCTTGCCAAAACAGAACTAGGAGAAAAGTATAAGAATCTGATTATGCATGATGATTGTAAAACACTTGCAGATGCTATGAAAGAGATAGCTAAAGAGAAACCAGACGTTGTACTTGATGACTATATCCAACTTATTCGTACAGACAATAAGAATAACAAAGATAGACGTTTTGAAATCGAAGATATAATGTTAGATTATAAATGGATTTGTAAAAAAGTAAATTGTAGTGCTATACTAGTATCACAATTGAATAGAGAAATAGAGCGTAGGATAGACCCAAGACCAAAGTTATCAGACTTTGCGGAAAGTGGTGTTATAGAACAAACTGCGGAAGCGGCATTCTTTGTATACTATCCTTATGCGGTTGACGACAAGGAAAATGATAGGTATCAAATGGAAATCATATGTCAAAAAGCAAGATATGGACAACTAGGTAGTTATGACCTAGGGTTTAATGGCGACAAGTGTAGCGTTTACTTTGATAGAACAGAAGCTATAAGGGTAATGAGTAGTTACACCTGATGAATATATTAGCTATAGACCCTGGATGGAATGGTGCAGTTGCTTTCTTTGCTCAAGACAACCTCCATTCAACTAGTAATTGCCCTTCCTCTAGGGAACCTATAGATATGGTTAATATAATAAAACAATATAAAACTCAAGATACTATAGTCTATATAGAAAGAGTATGGTCAAGACCCTATGAAAGAGGGGCATTTACATTTGGGAAGAACTACGGCATCTGGCTAGGTATTTGCAATGCGTTAGATTTACCTATTGTCAAGGTTCTTCCTAAAGAATGGCAATCAGTTGTAGGAAATAGAATACCAAAAGAATATCAAAAACGTAAACAATATTTCAAACGTAGAGCAAAAGCATTTGCAGGTAGTAAACATAAAGTTACTCTCAAGAATGCAGACGCAATATGTATTGGAATGTATGCATTAGAAAAGGAGGATAAATGAGTTTAGAATATGAAATAGAAATGCAACGTTTAAAAGTAATGCAAGAACAAAAGAATCGTAAAGAAAGAGTCTTGATGCAAAAACAAATTAAGACTATTGAAAGTGAACTAAAACAAATGAAATACAAATACTTTCAAGACCCAGCTATGTCAGCTAAAATCAAAATAGTAGAAGACAATCTACAAATAATGAAACGATTCCTTGCAGAAATAAAATCTCAAGATAACTAGGATTACTGCTCGAGTTGGTTTAAAGACTTGAGCACATCCTGTACGTTAACATCAAGTATTGTCTTAATAGGTTTTGGTTTTTTCTTATCTAAATCAACACCTACAAGACCAAGTAAATCTTCTTTACGTTGTTTAGTCTCTCTAGTTGGATATAATGCAAGTTCACCCATTAACATACTACCAAGGTTTTCACCTGCTTGCCAACTAGGTATAGTTTGTTTAATAAATCTTCTTGCACCTGGATTTATAATTTGTAATATTTCTTCTGAATAATCTGTGTCATTAGCCATCTCTTCATAACCAGCAACATAAGATAACCAACTATCAGCTTCCATCTCATATAATCCCATAACATTAAACAATCCTACTGCATCACTAATAAAAGGACCACCTATTGTACCAATCAAAGGACCTTTACCAAAGAATTGTTCTTTGCGTGTTTCTTCATCTAGTGATTTATAATAGCTACTTAGTCTTTCATACGTATCATTTTGTACAAGATTACCAGTATTAATGTTTAACATTGGTGCTAACATACCATTTAATACTGTATACATAAGACCTAACCTATACATTCTATATGCAGCTGGGTTAGACCACTGACCAGTAAATACTGCATCTGAACCATCTCTTACAATTTTTCTTTGTAAGTTAAAGAAGTTAATGCCATAGTGCTGAAACTGTCCTAATACAGAACCAATTGGAGTAGTTAATATTTTAGATTTACCAGGCATAGAATAATCAAAATGTATGTTATTAGTCATATCATTTGCATAATTCTCAGCTCTTCTTTCTAAAAATTCATTATACTCTTTTTCATATCTAGCATTATCTTTTTCTAATTCTTTATATTTTTCAAGATTATTTTTATTCTTTTGTATATATCTATTTTTAAATAATTTTCTCATTAGTCTAGCATTGTTAGCATCTATGTTCCACGCTTTTGCATACGCTATACCAAATGTAAGTCTTCTATTTACTCTATTCTCAACCCAACTCATAGGTTTACCTAATGTCTCAGCTATACTTTCCATTTTACTTAAAATACTATCAGACATAGATAGGTCAACTACTTCTCTATATGTACCTGTTTTGGCATCATATTCAGTCTTAGTTAATCTAGAACCATAAACCTCTGCAATTTCAGGGAATAAAATACCATTGTTTTTTAATCCTTTTTCAATACGTACACGCATATCTGCATTACCTAAAGCATCTCTATATTCACCAATACCTTTGTTACCAAAGAATACCCAGTTAAATAAACTTTGTGTAGCATTTCTAGCTGCACCTCTAATATTTAATCCTAATTTAGAAGCAAACTCATAGGATGTAATAGCTCTAGCTACATCAGTCATCATAGGTTTTTCTGCAAATTTAGAACCATCTATAATACTATAAGTATCAGACATATAATTTTTAAGAAATCTAAGTTTTTTGTCTAACTGTTTATTGTTATTCTTTTGCATCAAGTCAGACATTTTGTGCATTGCATCAATAAACTTTGACGCATTATATATACTATAATTAAATCTTGATACACTATTACCGTATGAATGAATTAATGGTATAACATTATAATCAATATGACTATCTACTCTACCTTGCTCACGCATATTTTTATTCATGTATATATTTGAGTCTAACAAGTCACCTACTTTAGCTATTAAATCTACACCTTCTTGATTTTGTTTTATATCAGATTTATTATATATCTTCGAACTTGCTTTGGATAATGTAGGTAAAATATCAAAAGTTAATACAGGAAAGTATCCATCTTTTTGCAATTCACCTGATTCAAATCTTTTTATTAATCCTTCTATTTGTTTGTAAGCTGCATCAAAGTTATCTAGTTTAGAACTGTATTCTTCTTTTCTTCTATTTAATACGTTTCTAAAATTTTTTAATCCAGAAAGTAAAATATCCTTACCTTTTTTTTGTAATCCACCTAAACCAGATTCACCTCTCCAAACTTGAACAGCACGTACAACATCTGCATACTTTTCTTCACGAACTTTTAATTTATATTCAGCTACAGGCATAGATGCTAATTCATGGAATAATTGCAGAACTTTACCCTCTCCTTTAGTTACAAACTCTTGTATCTCAGTTTCATAATATCTTTGAGCATCTGCTTTCTTACCTTCTTGTTGTAGCTTATTATATTTTTTATATTTGTTTGTAAGCTCACGTTGTAATCTTTTAGAATCTAATCCTACCTTTTCAAAGAAAGATTGTTTGTATCCTTGATTGGTAGCTGCTGTTTTTAAGAAGCCGATAATTTGATTCAAACCATTATTAAATTGTTGTGTATTACCTTTAAGAGTTAAGTCTGACCTTTGCACATCTTTAAACCAAGTCTTTAAAAATGGTATATCTGCGTATATTTCATTTGGTAGATATAATAGTTCAGCTAATTTACCTCTATCTTTACCTACACGCTTTATCTCTCTATCTACTATTCTATTTAATAGTTTTAATTCTTCTACTTTAGGTAGTCTATATTCTAAATCTGTAACTTGATATAGTAACTTTTTAAACATAGAAGTTTGTGTACCTTTATCAAATTGTTTTACTACACTATTGTCTACAAATTTTTGACCAATCTTTTCTAACGATTCTTGTCTTGCTTCAAAATCTTTACTTACTGGTGTACATCTTGCCATTAACAAACCTCCTTAGTTGTTTTACCTAAATCGGTAATAAAATCTTTTACATTTTTTGTACCGCCATCATAATAGTCTTTTGTTATGTATGGGTCTATATCTGTTTCAGTACCTTTTATAATTTGTTTTAAACTATCTTCACTTTTTCTACTAAAAATATTAAACAATGCTTCATTTTTCAAAGAGTTTTGGAATGTATGCATACCATCTATCGCTTCAATTCTATTTTTTGTTATGCTATATGAAGGAGCTAAATTACCACCACTTAACACATCTTTTACGGTAGCTGTTCCAAAGACATCTAAGAATGTTTGATAGCTATCCAATCTAGAAGCACTTGATAATTTACCAGTTAATGTTTCTTGAGGATTAAATGATTGAAACAAGCTAAACGCATCTCTTGTATGACCAGTAGGTAATAAATGTGGGAATTGATATACCTCACCTGTAGTAATTTCTAGTGGTAAAGCATCTGAACTATACTTAGAATTAATTCCATGNAGTTTTAAATATACTTGATTATATGCTCCAACATAGTCTCTTACAAAATCACCTGTAAATTGTTTACTAAATCTTTGACTTTGTAATGCATACCCAGTTACTAGATTAATAAAAGATTCTGTATTAGTATCTATTGGTTTTGGAAAATACTTATCTTGATATTTAACAATCTTAGTAAAATCTACTCTAGGAGTCATTATCTTTGTAAGAATAAATTCAGGTGCTACATCATTGTATCTATCTAATACCCTATCAATTTTTTCATACATATTTTGTTTAATTTGGTCAGGGTGAAATACTTCTTTATTATTTAAGTCAAAGTAATCTTTCCATGATTTATTATAAAAATCTTTTAGCTCTCTTATTTCTGTTTCAAAATCTCTTGATAGCTCTGTACTTTTAATACCCATACTTGCTAATGTTTGATTACCTCTAGTAGCTAAATGCATAACTTAATGCAATATTATTTACAAGGTCAGCATTGTCGACAAAATCTATATCTAATTTTTCTTTTTTAAATTGTTCTTTAGCTTGGTCGATTATTTCTTGTTTTTGTTTTGAATCTAAATCTGGTTGTTTACGATATGCTTTTGATAACGCTTCAGTAATATAACGTTGCTCTACTAATGCAAACATATTTTTATCTAAGTTAGATACATTAATAGCATTCTTTAAACNTTCTCTAGCTCGTTTTAAATTACTTAATCTATTTGATANTGTTTCGTAATANTCAGGACTTTCAAACTTATTAATTTTTTTCATATAAGATTCTTTTCTTCGTATTTCTACATCTATCTGTTTAGCTGCATTATATTTTTCTACATCAGTATTAAATTTTTTAACAAAAGCATCTGTACCTTTAGAACCAGCTTCCATAAATTCTACTGCGTTACTAATAGTTTCACTACGTACACCTTCTGAGTTTGCTTTAGTAGGCTCTAATAATAAATTTTTAATTTGTGACATATCAGCTATTAGTCTATCAAAAGTTAAACTACTTCTTATATTAGTATTCTCTCCATATAGCATTAATGATTTAGTATAGCCACCAAATACACTATCAATATTTTTATCTTGTAGTTTTTTACCAGCATTTTTACTTGCAAAAAATAGTTGAGTATCAAAGTTGCTAGAGTATGTAGCAATATCTCTTAAAGATACTTTTCGTTGTTGTCCACTATCATATAATTTATTGTTTAGTTTCAAGAGTTGTCTATATGGCTGTATAATATTTTCTTTTAACAATTTTATTTCAGTTGCGGTAAACTCTGCATCTATTTCTTCATACTTAGGACCTTCTGCTTTATCTTTTTCTCTAAATCTATATAGCTTAAATAGTCCTTGATTTGTACGAATTCCATTACCATCTATACCAAANAATATATCATCATATAAAGAATTAATATCTTTAAATACATTAGAATCATATCCATTATCTTTATCTAGTATTGATTGCACTAGGTCAGCTATACGTTGATATGTTTTATTTACATTTCCTCTAACACCTATAAATCTTTGTTGTCCTGTTTTAGCTATAATAATTTTATTTTCAGTTCTACCATCAAAAAACTCTCCATCTCTAGTACTTCTACCGCTTAATATTTTTTGTACTATTCTATTAGCATTAATAGCTGAACCCATTACATATTGTGCGTTATATTTTCTTTCTACATATCTTTCTCTAGATTCAAAATTTCTAAAATCTATATCTTTAAATGAAGGATTATTACCTACGCCTAAAGGAACAGAATCTAACACTTTACCTCTTGACTCTATAAATCCTAATGCAACATTATGAGGCATTTTCCATATGGCACTACCAGAATCAATATCAAAATCTCCTTCTGCCGCTCTTTTTAAATCTGCATCATTTAATACAATTTGGTCTGCTTCATTTTTACTTCTAAATTTCTTTATACCTACAGGCATAACACTTGAAGGTTTAGTGTGTGGTTGTCTTTCAAAAAATGATAAGACTTGATAACCTACTTCTTTAGCATTTTTAACAGCATCTCCTAATGTTTCTGCATCTTTAATAATTACTTGACCTTCTTTAGATGAACCATTAACTACCTCGTCAGCTCTACCTTCTAATTTTTTAACTAAAGTAATATTGTCTCTATCTATAGGTTTAAATCTTGCTGAGTGTGGTAATTCTATTTCTCCAAATTTATAGTGTTGTCCATTTTCTAATATAATAGTGTTTTGTAGTTTTGTATCTGCTAAGAATGTACCAGGTGCTAATACTGCTGTACTACCATCTACTTTTAACTGAAACATTTTATCAAGATATTGTTGCTTAATCATATCTTCCCACATTCTTGTTTTGATTGTAGGCATAGCACCAGAATCTGCTAATAGTTTCATCAATGTATCATTACCAAATACTTCTAAGTCACTATTTAGTTTATTATTTATTCTATCTGTAGAAAGTCTTTGAAACTCTGCAATCATTTTAGCGTAATTTGCTGGGTTTTTAAGTGATTGTATAAATGCTCTTTTATTATCAAACCCGTTAATTTCTCTAATATAATAATCATAATATTCATTTCTTTGAGTTCTACTTAACAAATGAACACTATTGTTAGCACCTAAAGATGCAAATTTTTTATTTTTCTTTGTAGATATAATTGCAATATTTTCAGGACCAATAGGTACTATTTCTTGTATATTTTTACCAGATATTAATTTACTCATAGAAATTTCTGGTGTCATTCTTTCTTTAGTTACTTTTTTACTAGCACTTGTAAATGTAATAAAATCTAAGTCAGGATTATTTTTAAATATTTTCATTACTTTAGAATTATTGTTTTTTAAGAATGCTGTTTTATTTATAAATAATTGTGTTCCATTACCTAAGTTATACATAATAGGTTTGATACCGCCTACACTACTAGAACTAGTTTCTCCTGATAAGAATGATAACATCTTAAATGTTTTGTCATTAACAATAGTTACTCCATTTACAGTACTTGCATCTGCTATTCCTAACTCTTGTAGTTGTATGTTAAATTGAGATTTTTGTTGTTCTAATTGTCTTTTTATTTTTGGGTCTTTTGCTAAACCTATTTCAATATCGTAAGAATCATTTATTTGTTTATTTATACTTACTAAATTATCTATTGCTCCTGGCAACTCATCAGCAACAGTGACTTGTTTTAACTTGCCATCTCTAAATTGTTTTAATTTTTCTATAACTTCTGTTTTATATGTATCACTTTCAAATTTTATTTTATTAGCTTCAACAATATTAAACTGAACAAGTTGTTTATCAAAACGTAATGCGTTATTATTATTTATTAAACTATCACGTTTAAATAATCCTTTTATTAATCCTATTCCTGATTGTTGTCTAAATCCTGTACCAAATATATTTTCACCACCAAGAGTGTCAGATAGTAGTATATCATCTAATATTTGTGTTAGCTTTTGTGTTTCTTTTTGCCAAGCACTACCTATTGTATATTCATATTTACCTTCGTTTAAAACTATGTCTACTTCTTTTAATTTTGTATCTATATTTTTAGGGTCAAACTTTTTTAATACTTCAGCATATCTATTTGCTATATTATTTAATACGTCTTGATTTTTTTTAATAAAATAAACATTATCTGAATCAGCAAATCTATATATAATACCGGGCTCAGCATTTACAGGAGCTCTATTATTTAATATATCTTTACCTCCTTTTGTTAAATCTACTTTTTCAAAAGTATTAAGTGTATAGTCTCCCTCAAATGCTTTTTGTCTAAATGACTCCATAGACTTACCAATTAAAGGACCAGGTAATCCTTCAGTATTAATAGTGTTACTATTTACTTGTCTTAAAAATGGTTGTGCATCACCCATAGCTTTTAGCAATGCATCATCGATAGGTGTTCTATTTTTAATATCAGTTCTAGTCATACTATTGTCTGGTGCATTAGCATTAAACTCTAGTATTTCTACTTCTGTATTATTTTTTAACTGAGTGTAGAATGATTTCATTGACATTCTAACTCCATCTATTTCTGCTCTACTAAGTTTAGGGTTTTGTTTTACAACATCATTTACAAAATCTTCACTAAATTTATTAAAATTGTTTTGATACTCAGGGGTATTGTATACATCTTGTATTTTTTTCAAAGGTTGTTCTGCTAATAAATCATTTGCTCTAAACTTACTATTTGCAGGTAAAGCATAAGTATTAAGTATTTCTCCTAATTTAATTTTATTTTGTTCTGTAAAATCTTTAGGAAAAAACTCACCTTGTTCTCTAATTTCACTTACTGCTTTTTCAGTATCTACAAAGTCTATAATTTTGTTGTCTCTCATTTGTTTTAAACGAGCTTCAACCTGAGTTTCATTTAGCTTATCTGTTTTCCAAGACCTTGTTTGCGTGTCATATAAATCATATTTGATTGCAGATTCATATAGCTTAATAGGATTTTTACTATATGTCATCATATTCATCAATGATTTCATTGCTTTTTTTGTACCAGCAAACTCTACTCTATCTACTTGATATATATCATTTAAAAATAATCTTACATCTTCAGTAACCATATTGTTCTTAATTAAGTTCAAACGTTGTGCTAATTGATTAACTTGTATAAAATCACCACCACTTGTTAAATCACTTCTATTTAAAACACCTTTACCATCTTCTCCTTTTACATACTTACCAAATGTATCATCAATCATCTTAACAGTATTTTCAAATATCTCATTAAATCTAAATACAGAACCAGGAGTATCTCCTACTACCTGTTTTACTTCTTTTAGTGTTTGTTTTATTACTGCTGTTTCAGCATTGCTTTGTCCGACAAATGATTCAATAGCTGAAAAATTATTATCTTTAGTAATTTTATTTAATACACCAGATTCAACTACTTTAAACATTGCTTCTGTAACGGGTCTATATTGTAAATTAGAGCCAATAATACCATGGTCCATACCTACTTGTATAGTATTTCTATCTGTTTGCGTTAATTGCCTACCAGTATTATCCGTACCATTAATCAATAAGTTTCTGATATACTTGCTTGTAATTAATCTACCCATAGCATTTATAGGCATAGCAATACTATAATCAGCTGGTGAAGCAAAAGCCATAATACCTTTATCTTTCAAAATTTGTAATACATTTCTTGCTTGTCTAGAGTCTATTGTTTTTACAGATGCACTTTCATTAGAAAAAAGTCTATCATAACTATCACCAAATTTGCTCACTACATCTAAAATAGCATTCATTTTCTTTTCTAATGTTTTATTTCCTTTTACTTGAATCTTTGCAGCTATAGTAGGATTTTTATCAGACATTCTAAATGTATTTGTAAAATCAGCATTAGTTTTAAATACATCTAAAATACCTTCACCTTTTTTGTTAGCTGCTGCTTTNATAACATTAATATTTATTCTATTTAAATCTAAAGCTGAACGCAATACACTATCAGAAAACTCTACTGAATTTTGTACGTTGTGTTGTTCTGACATATATTTGTTAAAACCTTCTAAAGAGTTTTGATAAGTTTCTTTAAATGATTGTTGTACATCTTTACTACTTGTAATAGCAAATGCTCTTGGATTTACTTCATAGTTTCCTGAACCTTTTAACATAGTACCCAATGCATTATATTCAGTTATAGCTTTAGCTAGTTCAGTATCTATTCTACCTGATATATTTTCTATAGATATATCTTGTATTTCAGGAACTTTTTTACCACCTATTATAGTTGCTTGTAAACGTTCATAAGTTTGTGCTAATTCTCTTTCTATGTCAGCAAAACTTTCTGTTTTAATTTCACTAGAGTATTCAATCATCTGCTCAGGTGTACTAATTCCTTCTTGTTCTACTCGTTTAATAAAATTATCTTTTTCTTTTTTACTTAACTCGCTCCAGTCTTTATATCTATTACCTTCAGTTAACAAAGCTTTGGATTCACCTAATGCTATATATGCATCATACACTGGTTTGTATCCACTCTTACTTGCTACCGCATTTGTAGAAGTAATTGCTGTTTGTGAACGTATTTGAAATGCTTCTGGGTTATCTAGTTTAATTACAAACTCATCAGTCTTTGGTTGTACTTGATTATTTAAAAAACGACCACCATCTGAATTAGCTTGAAATGCTTTTTGTAATAATATTCTATATGAAGGATTTCCATCAAAACTAGTACCTAATGCTTTAAGTGCGTGTTCTTGTTCAATTAATCTACTATCAATTGTTTTAGGGTCTTTACCTAGTTGATTAACTTCGTTATATTTCTCTCCACTTCTCCACTCTAATTTTTTACCACCTTTAGTAATAAACGCACCCATAAAGAATCCAATTAATTTATCTTCTAATGGCACATCTTCGCTTAATAACATTGTTGGTCCACCAGCCATAGCAATACCACCAATTAACATACGAGGACTACTACCTACAATATCAGCTCCCCATGTTCTTAACATACCTTCTCTCCATTCTCTATTAATATGAGAAGATAAGAACTGCAATCCATCTTGCATTATTTCAGCTGCTGCTTGTTTTTGCTCAGGTGTAGACTCAGGACTCATTACAATTCTTTCTAATGTTTCTCTTGATACATCTTGTGTTTGAAGCTTAGCTCTTCTAGCTGCGTTTACTTTAGGAACATCGTCTAATATATCTAATGCTTTATCATTTAATAACTTTCTTACATTGGTACCTGATACAATATTTGAACCAGTTAAACCAGCAAAGTATTCATATTGTGAAAGTATACCTTTTTGTGCTGATTCTACAGATGGATTTAAATTTTTAGTATAGTTTCTACTACCAGCCATAATACGAGCAATACGTTCAGGACCTTTCTTTATACCTCCTATACCACCTGCTACTCCACCTGGTATAAATCTTACACCACCTAAAATAGAACCTAATACTAATGCGTGTTTAGAAGTTCCTGCAAAGTCCTCAAGTGTTGCATCTCCTGCTAATGCATCTACAGTTAACATTAAATTTTCAGCACCAGCAAACAATAATGCTTCTTCTACTACATGACTCATAAATGAACCTTTTAAACCGCTACCAAATTTAGAAGCTAAATATGTTTGCATACCATTAATAGGTTGATTATTTGCTTTAGCAAGATTTGTTGATACTATTTCACCTAATTCATCTAGTAGTTTACTTTTATTAGCTAGTTTAAATCCTAGTTCATCTGCTTGTTCCGTTAAATACTTACCAGCATTATCTGTAATTCTTTGTACAAAGTCATCTTTATCTCTAATAGATTTAAATGTTCTATCAAAGTTAGCTATTTTTTTAGTAGTACCAGCAAATACTTGGTCTTGTAATCCTTTCATTGGTGATTTATAAAATGCAGAAAGTTCATTATCAAAGGACAATACATCATCACTATATTTTTTAAATACTTCTTTAGCTTGGTCATCCATTGTTTTTGCTAATTTAGGAGCTGATTTAGCACCAGCTAAACCTCTACCTACCATATTTAATCCACCTCTTACTGCTCCAAATGGTATTAAAAACCCTGCTGCTCCACCAATAGCTTGACCTACTTTTTCAGAAACAGTATCTACATCTTCTCCAGGTTCAAAAAGACCAGCTGCACTTGGTATTCCAAACAATGCTGTGTCTATAAAACTTTCAGCAGCTTCACTACCTATTTCAAATATACTAGTACCAATACGTTCAAACATATTTTTATCTGGTTGTTCTATGGTAGGGTTAATTGCTCTCATTTGTTGAGATAATGATGGTAGTGTAGATGTGTTTAAACCAGACAAGTTTTGGTCTAGTCTTCTTTGTAAACCCTGTTCTAGGGTTTGATTATTATTGTCAATTAGTTTTGGCATATATTAGTTATCAAGGAAACTGTCAAAGTCTGCTACTCTTTCTCCTGCAACTATAGCTTCTTCAGTATTTATATTTTTAATGGAGTTCATTATTCTAGACTTTTCAAGTTCAGCATATTCTTGTGCATTTTCAAATAGTTTTAATGTACCTTCAATTTCTTCAATAGAAGTTCCTTCTGGAAGCTCTCCTCCAAATTTTAAAGTATTAAGTCTACCTTTTAAAATGTCCATACTTTCTTTATTTTCTTTCATAACATTATCTACAATTGCTTTATCTTGTTTGTATAATTTTTTTAAATCATAAATATTGTCTATGTTTTTTTTATTTGTATAAGTATTCGTGTAATCATTCCAACTACCAGCTATATAATCATTATCTCTAAATGTTTTATTTAATAATTGTTCTAAAGTATCTTTTCTATTTCCATAATACATAGACTCTTCTTGTTCAACTTGTGTAACATTTTTTATAGTAGGAGCCATACTTCCTACTACAGCATTTTTGGATTCACTATCAATAAAATCTTGACCTTCTGGTAAGATAGAATATTCAGTATCAAACTTATAGTCTCCAGTTTGTATGTCGTTAAGTTCTTCTCCTAACTCTCTATATCTTTGTCTATACAATCTAAAATTTTGTGCGTTTGATAAAGTAGTTTTAGTAAGTCTTTCCCAATTATCAACTGCTCTTTCAATTACTTGCACAGTAGGAGCTTCATTCACATATAACGCTGATAATTGATTTACAAGCTCTACAGAATCTTCAGTTGACATACCATATTTACTAACTAATATCTTAGAAAAATCACTTGTACCATCTTTTTTTAAACCACGCAATTCAAACTTATCATCTTTTTTTTCTAAATAACCCTCTATTAACGGAGCAAACTCAGCTTGTGCTAATCCAATACCTTCTTCTAATGCATATTTTTCTGCTTGTCCACGAAGTAGTTCACCTTGTTGTATAAAAAATTCTTGTTGTTGCTGTTGAAACTGTTGTTGTTTTAAAGCATACTCTTGTTGAAACTGCTTGTCTTGTTGTGCTATTCTTAGCCCTTGTAACGCAGCTTGTTCTTCAGCTTGTTCTCTTCTTGCTCTTGACTCAAGCATCATACTTAAAGAGTTAATTATATTTGCATATTGTACTGCCATAATATCTCCTAGCCAAATAGAGCTTCAAACATTGTGTCTCTTTTTCTGGCGAATTCATTTTGTTTTTTTAATAATTTACGTTGATTTTCTAATCTTGCCTCTTCTGCTATTTGAAATGATTCAGCTTGTGCTATCTCTAAGTTACTTCTTCTACGTAATTGTTCTACTTGTGATTGAAATTTATCTTGTTGTTGTTTTGTAATTAAATCTAACCTAGAACCTAGTTGACCATAGTTAGCAAACTTATTACTATCCATCATAGCATCCATACTCATATTAACTTTGTCCCATTGCATACCAGCACCCATACCAAGTATATCCATTTTATCTTGCATTTTATCTCTAGAAGCTTCTTTAGCTAACTGAGTCATTTCAGGTAATTGTTCTAGTTGGTCTTGTAAATACCCTAATGATATATTGTTCATACCAATAGTCATTCTATTTTGTGATGCTATATTATTTGCACCACTTAATAAACTTACAGCTTGTGTACCAAGCATTGCTATTTCATATGGTGACATTATTTGTCCTCCAAGTTGTAATCATACATATTCCAATTTTCATCTATTAAATTATTATCGTATAATGTTTCATAAATATTTTTATCTTCAAATCCGTAATCTATTTCTTCTTCTTTGTTAAATATAGAATTTTTACCAACTAAATCACCCATATCAAATCCAGGTTTTTTACCTGTAAAAGTGTCTTTTTGTTTTATTTCAACACCAACTAAACCTTTATCTAGTATTTGTTGTATATCTGCAAACATTTGTGAAGGTGTTCCATCTGCGTTTAATTCATAACTTCCTTCTCCACCAACTATATATCTACTATTGATTTGATATTTACCTACATCAAAACCTCTACCTTTTTCATTAACATTTATAGCATAAGGATTATTACCAGATTCAGCTTGTGCTATTTCACCTTTAATATCATCCCAACTATATACTTGACTTATTTGACTATAAAGTTGTTGCAACTCTTGATTTGCTTTTCTTTTAACAGCTTCACTATTTAAATCATTATTTACAGTATCACGCAATGTTGTAAATCTTTCTTTTAAATTTACTCTTTGATTATTTTTTCCAAAGACTGCTAAATCAGGGTTTTTATTTAGTAAGCTTTCTACTACCTTAGCAGCTGTAGACCATTGTTTAATACCACCATGTTTTTCATAAATATATTTTGCTGCTTCTTCGTTTACTAGCTCGTTTAGTGCTATACCAAATCTTAAAGAATCTTTTGAGCTATTAGCTAAAGCTTCTGACTCTCCTTGTGAAAATGTAAATCCAGAAGAACCACTTAAATCAATTGGGTCAACATCTTCACCAGCGATTATAGCCATTTCATTTTCTTGTACAGTTCTACCTAATGCTTTTAATTGTGCTCTTGAAAATTCTTTATTACCAAATAAAAAAGTTTCTTTACCTAAATCTCTTATTTTTGCATCACCTTTAAGAACATCATCAAAACCTACTCTTTGATAGTTTACTTTAAGACCAAGATTTACTTCAGCTTGAGCTATACCATCTTCTATAATTTTGTTGTCTTGAGTGTAGTTATTTAATTTATCTAGATAGTTAATAAATGCACCAGTAAATCCTAGAAAGTTTTGTCTAGCTTGTTCTCTCATATTTAGATTACCAATACCAAGTTTTAATAAACCTCGTTGACCTGCCATATCATAACTCTTTGCTTTGTATTGACCTTTAGTAAGAGTTAGTTTTTCTAAACTTGATTTTATTCCTTCAGACATAGTGCTTCCTAATTTTTATATATAATATATCACTTATAGTCATAACTTTCAACTGTTTTATCCAGCTTTCGCCTTTACAAATTTACGTACTACAGGACTATCGTTTAATGGTCTACCATCAGACAGATTAATCCACTCACCTCTTCTTTTAAGATATTGCTCTACTTTATTAAAATTACCAGGATTTTCATAAAAAACTATATCTCCTTCTACCCCTGATTCTTGTGTAGGTACTTCGTCTACAAATTTAGGTCTAGCTTGTGTATAATGATTTGTTCTTCTTCTATCACTACTTCCACCTGCACTACTAAAAATTGTTTTACTAAATTTTTTTTCAGCTTGTTCCATTATTTAATACTCTTTTGTCTATATATTATTGACATATCATTTATCTCAAAATCAGCTGCTACATCTTGACCGCTTACATCTTCAAATTTCATACTAAATGTTTTAATATTATTTGCATTAGATTGTGTGTATAATTCTATTACTGTAAAGTTAGCACTACCTACTATGTTTGTTATTTGAGCACCAGAACTATCTACAAAATTATTAGTGTATTCACCTCCGTCTATTGAATATTTAGGCAATACATTTGTGTTACCTCCACTAGCACCTTTATAAGTTAACTCTACTTTGATTACTTTTTTCTTTGCTTGTGTACCAAAGTTTAATTCTTTTAGTTGTACATTAAAATTATTTATAGCTTCTGAAGGACTTGATTGCCAAGGAACAATAGTAGTTTGGTCTGTAGTATTTTCGTATCCGTATATTAAACTACCATCCCACATATTGACCAAGTTAGTTTTATCTTCAGCGTTTAATCTTCCTGTTCCTTTTACCCAAGAACTTGTTACCATATCATAAACTAAAATGTCCCCACTATTACTTGTAGCGTTTTTAAATGACTTCATAATAATTAATTGTTTTGACTTAGGAGAAAAACCTACCATTGTTTCTCCATCTACATAAAAACTACTCCATAAAGATTCTGATATAAAACGAACACCTTCTTTTACAAATAAATCACCTACTTGTCTACCATTGTATAAATATACTCCATGTTCATTACACCAAGCTACACCATAATCTGTTTCACATACTGCATTGTGATGAGATACGCCTTTGTGTTTGTGTGTAGCTTCTAAAAACTCTTGACTTTTTGTAGCATTAATAATGTACAAAGTGTTTTGTTTGTATTGTAATAATCTATCTGCGTATGTAGCTAGTCTAATAATTTCTTCACCATCGTTTACTGCTACGTCAATTTTTCTATCCATAGTAAATGTATCAAATTGACCAGCCCTAGACTTAAACACACTATCGCTATAAATACGTTCTTTGTTGTCTTTATCAATTAATTTTACATTTCCTAAGTACAACCTTTGTCCAATTAAAACAGACGTTTTCCACTTGATTTGTTTAATTAGATATTCTTGTCTTAATCTTTTGTTAGCTAAAGGAGGAAAATTAAAAGGAACTCCTAATCTATACTTACCTGGATTCATTACTGCATAATTAGGCATTAGTATTCCCTTTCTTGTTGGTCTTCATCATAATCAGGTGGAGCTGATAAACCACTATCAGCAATAGTCATATATTGTATATCACTATCTGCTATAACATTAAAGTTTTCATCTAACACTTGTACTCTAAACTCTCTATCTGTTCCTGGTCCTGGTAATGTTAAAGGAACATAATACGTATCTACTGTAGTTCCTGGTGTACCAGATATACCAGTCTTTAATGCAATCTTACTTCCAGATGCACCTCCTACATATAGAGGAGATACTGCTCCACCCCAAACTCTTAAGAATCCAAACCTATTATCAAAACCATTAGCTGAATTATTATTATCTAATTTAACTCTTAGAAATACTGGACTATAAGATTTTCCTTCAGTACTAGAAGTATAAGTACTACCACTATCCATCCAATTAGTTCCAGTACCATCATCTTTATCATGAAACGACAAAGCTGTATTTTGTTGTATAGCATTATAAATTTGTATTCCTTCTTTTTGTGCAAAAAACTTTGGCGTAACGTTTTGTTCAGCGCTATCACCTATCCATTTACCATGGGTAGTTTCGTTTTGTGGGTCGTATATATCCCAAAAATGTTTACCACCTTCTCTTAAATCTGTATGCATTAAAAATATCCAATCATCATCTGCTTGTTCTTTNAAATAAAAATTCAATCCAATTAAACGATTATCTCCAAATACATTATCACCAGACAAAGATGTTGGTTTAGAACCAGCAGTTCCTGCTCCTATAAATACTTGAAAAGAAATTTGCTCGTTATACAAAGGTATAGACTCTTCTATTCTATTTACAAAGTCGCTATAAAATATTGATATTTCTCCTTCTTGATTACCTTGATAAATTGCTGTAGCACCAAAGGTAAAGTTTCCATTCCATTCTCCACCTTCAGTAGTTTTGTACCCTAAAATTAAACTACCTTTTTGTGAACTAATAGTAGAAGCATCAGGACTAGCGCTTTCCATATCTACTAATTTCATAGTTGCTCCTGATAAAGCATCAAGCTTACGAAGTTTTTGATTTCCGCTATCCCACTTAGTTATATCGTGTAAATTTGCAGTATTACCCCTATCATCAGTCCAGAATAATGATTGGTCTATATATCCAAACCATTTACTATCTTGACTAAAAGAAGCATCTCCAATACGTAATAAACCATCACCATAATAATAATTAGGTTTTATAGCACCACCAAAGGTTACTTCATCAGACAAAAAACTAGGACTAGAACCATCTTTATCTCTATAATAAAAACGAACTTTAGTGTTCGCTTTATCATATACAGCTAAATAGTCATCTGGGTTATTAGCACTACCATGGTCGTAATCAGAAGAAAAATAATGTAATCCATATCCAGGTTCTACATCAGCGGTAGCACCACTTGTAATAGCACTACCTTTATTTCCTAATCCTACTAGTCTACCTATTTTATGTGTAGATACACCATCAGCTTCACGTAAGTCTATATCACGTATATCTTTTGAGTCTGAGTTATCATGTATACCACCATGAAACCCTAGTATTTTATACTCTTTTTTTGGCATTGACTAGCATCCACATCCACATTCACAATTCATGTTGCTCTCCTATTTCAATGCTTTTTTAACTTCAGCCCAGATTTCATCATCTAACTTATTATCAGATTTGGCAATAAAATAATCACCAAGTTTTAATAATACAGCTTTTAAAATCTTTTCACTTAAGAGGCTTGTAAGTAATTTACTAACTACAATATTCATATTATCTCCTATTGAATTTCCTTTTTAATCTTATCAAATACCTCTTTCTCGTCAAACCTCATACTAATACCAGGTTCATATCTTTCAATTTCTTTTCCTTCTTTAAAAATAATAATAGTAGGAACAACTTTAATATTCCATTCTTTTTGTATTACCGCACCAATTTGTTTATTGGTTAAATCTATTTCACCTACATAACATAAATCTGCGAGTTTTTCTATATTAACTCTATTTTTAAAATTCCAAGATGCATTAACTTGCACTACTGCACATTTCTGTATATTAAGTGCTTGTATTTCTTGAAAGCTATCTAAGTTGACTGATTGTGAGCGCAACCAAGATAGTGATAAGCAAAGCGTTAATACCAAGTATGATATAAATTTGTTGTTCATTAGTAAACCTCATTAGTTATTATTCATATTTATCAGGGTTTCTTGAATCATTTTAGTATCTTCTTTAATATCATCTACCTTTTCTTCAAGTTTATCTACTTTACCTTCAGTATTCAAAATTGATTCACGAATCATTTGGTCTTTTAAATCATATTCCATACGTGATACTTCTGGTTCTGGTAATAGTTTAGCTTCTTCAATATCTGCTTGAAGCGTAAACCACATACCTATAATCATACCAATAGTTACAACTATACTGATTGCAGTTTCTATAGATAATGTAAATTTAGTGTCTTTACCGACTTCCATTGTATTCCCCTATTATTTAATAATTAAAGTAAGGGGGACTAAGCCCCCTCCCTTTCTACTTTTCTTCTTTAGGAAGAGGTGGTATTAATTTAAATCCCTGTTCTTTTAAACCAGCAATATAGTTATACATACCACGTAATTCAGCTATTTGAGCTTCAATAGATTTTAGAGTATCATCTAAATTCAATGGTTCTTGTTGCTCTACTTTTTCTTTAGCCATTTTTATTTCTCCTTATTACTATTAATAGTGCTTTAATTTATAAAGTTAAATCATTATTATCCACAATTAATTTAGGTGCATAATAAGTATTACCTTCGCCTTTTAAGTACCAATCTACTCTAGCTTTTTCAGGTATTGTTAAATTAACTGATTCAAAATTTATCCTACTTTTTCTTTCAAATTGTTGTATTTCGTGTACTTTTTTAATGTATTTTTGTACTCCGTCATACTGACTTTCTTCTTGTAAAAAATTATTATACCAAGTAAGTATAGTCCCTTCTTTACAATGTTGCATTATTCTGGTAGGAAAATATCTTTTATTTATCATATCGCCAAAACCATCATAAAATATACCATCGTATTTTTTATCAGTAGGTATATCGTCATACCAATCGCCTTTAACTGGTATTACATTAGGTTTATCTTTAGCCCACTCTACCAATGCGTTATATATATTGTCATTAATTTCAATAATTGTATGTGATTCTATATCGTGCTCTTGTATTAAACCAGCACTAATACCCATACCAAAACCAAACTCTAATATATGTCCACCATTAGCACATACAATATCAGCGTGTTTTTGCATAATAGGAGTTTCCCAGGTAGACATTACATCCCACCCAGTAGCTTCGTCTATAATACAATCTTCTTTAATTGTATAATTTGCTGCATATGCGTATCCCTTCATCGACCAGGACCTCCACCAGCAACGTGTTCTCCACCTATAAGCTCAGACATTTTATATGGAGCTTGTTCTATAGCCGCTGTTTGTGATGCTGTAATATTTTGTTGAGTAGATTGAAAAGCGCTATTAGTGCCTCCAATTTTATCAAACTCATCTCCAGGTCCACCATCGTTAGCAAAGGTCATACCTTCGCCACCAGTAGACAATCCTTTTAAACTAATATCTGCTGTTTCCTGAACAACAGTAGCTTCACCTACTGCTGAACCTGTGCTAAACAATCCTACATTAGTACTTCCTACTGTAACGCCCATTATTACTCAGCGTCTCTTATTGCTATATATTCTGCTAATTCAGCTTCTACATCTTCAAGTTGTGCTTCTAAATTAGCTTTTGTTGCTTCTGCATCTGTGATAGCACTATCAACATCTTTTTGTTCTTCATAATCCATAACAGTAACATCGTTACCATTTGCATTTTGCATAACTCTAGTATGTTTAATTGATACCATTTTTACTGTTTCTGCTGATTCCGCAGCTTCTACTGCACTTATTACTTTAGCCATTTTTTAGCTCCTCTATTTGTTGTTGTTGTTCTTTTATTGCCTCTATAAGTAAAGGTACAATCTTTTCATATTTAACTGCTTTATAACCACTATCTCTTGTAGTAACTACTTCAGGTAA